>BNJU01001610.1_pt1:0-45000 | contig 228059 bp, 256 predicted proteins | sample 8539281 | NCBI WGS metagenome assembly BNJU01 (sample SAMD00202456, study PRJDB9452) | human saliva metagenome | isolation source: human saliva | place: Japan | reverse complement strand
GACTAACCCAGGGGCGGACGAGGCCTTCCCCTGGAAACCTTAGTCTTACGGTGGACAGGATTCTCACCTGTCTTTCGCTACTCATACCGGCATTCTCACTTCTATGCGTTCCAGCGCTCCTCACGGTACACCTTCTCCACACATAGAACGCTCTCCTACCATACCATAAAAGGTATCCACAGCTTCGGTAAATTGTTTTAGCCCCGGTACATTTTCGGCGCAGGGTCACTCGACTAGTGAGCTATTACGCACTCTTTGAATGAATAGCTGCTTCTAAGCTAACATCCTAGTTGTCTGTGCAACCCCACATCCTTTTCCACTTAACAATTATTTTTGGGACCTTAGCTGGTGGTCTGGGCTGTTTCCCTTTCGACTACGGATCTTAGCACTCGCAGTCTGACTGCCGACCATAATTCATTTGGCATTCGGGTTTATCTGAGATTGGTAATCCGGGATGGACCCCTCACCCAAACAGTGCTCTACCTCCAAGAATCTTAATGTCGACGCTAGCCCTAAAGCTATTTCGGAGAGAACCAGCTATCTCCAAGTTCGTTTGGAATTTCTCCGCTACCCACAAGTCATCCAAGCACTTTTCAACGTGCCCTGGTTCGGTCCTCCAGTGAGTTTTACCTCACCTTCAACCTGCTCATGGGTAGGTCACATGGTTTCGGGTCTACGACATAATACTATTCCGCCCTATTCAGACTCGGTTTCCCTACGGCTCCGTCTCTTCAACTTAACCTCGCATCATATCGTAACTCGCCGGTTCATTCTACAAAAGGCACGCTCTCACCCATTAACGGGCTCGAACTTGTTGTAGGCACACGGTTTCAGGTTCTATTTCACTCCCCTCCCGGGGTGCTTTTCACCTTTCCCTCACGGTACTGGTTCACTATCGGTCACTAGAGTATTTAGGGTTGGGAGATGGTCCTCCCAGATTCCGACGGGATTTCTCGTGTCCCGCCGTACTCAGGATACTGCTAGGTATAAAGACTATTTCGAATACGAGGCTCTTACTCTCTTTGGCTGACCTTCCCATGTCATTCTTCTATAATCTTTAAGTCCACATTGCAGTCCTACAACCCCGAAGAGTAAACTCTTCGGTTTGCCCTCCTGCCGTTTCGCTCGCCGCTACTCAGGCAATCGCTTTTGCTTTCTCTTCCTGCAGCTACTTAGATGTTTCAGTTCACTGCGTCTTCCTCTACCTATCCTTAACAGATAGGAGTACTAGCCATTAGCTAGTGGGTTCCCCCATTCGGACATCTCTGGATCGTCGCTTGCCCTACAGCTCCCCAAAGCATTTCGTCGTTTGTCACGTCCTTCTTCGGCTTCTAGTGCCAAGGCATCCACCGTGCGCCCTTATTAACTAACCTTATTTTTGGTCTTGCGACCTAAACTCTTTAAATATTTACAGCGTTTCGGTTTATTTTTCTTGTTACTATTTGATATAGATATTCAATTTTTCAATGTTCAATCTTAACACCCTTACAGTGTTAATGGAGCCTAGCAGGGATCGAGACCGCTGACCTCCTGCGTGCAAAAGCAGGCGCTCTCCCAGCTGAGCTAAGGCCCCACAAGACCTCTCAAAAACTAAACAAGACCAACGTACAGGTTTCCTTTTCCTTAGAAAGAGGTGATCCAGCCGCACCTTCCGATACAGCTACCTTGTTACGACTTCACCCCAATCATCTATCCCACCTTAGGCGGCTGGCTCCAAATGGTTACCTCACCGACTTCGGGTGTTACAAACTCTCGTGGTGTGACGGGCGGTGTGTACAAGGCCCGGGAACGTATTCACCGCGGCGTGCTGATCCGCGATTACTAGCGATTCCGACTTCATGTAGGCGAGTTGCAGCCTACAATCCGAACTGAGACTGGCTTTAAGAGATTAGCTTGCCGTCACCGACTCGCGACTCGTTGTACCAGCCATTGTAGCACGTGTGTAGCCCAGGTCATAAGGGGCATGATGATTTGACGTCATCCCCACCTTCCTCCGGTTTATTACCGGCAGTCTCGCTAGAGTGCCCAACTCAATGATGGCAACTAACAATAGGGGTTGCGCTCGTTGCGGGACTTAACCCAACATCTCACGACACGAGCTGACGACAACCATGCACCACCTGTCACCTCTGTCCCGAAGGAAAACTCTATCTCTAGAGCGGTCAGAGGGATGTCAAGACCTGGTAAGGTTCTTCGCGTTGCTTCGAATTAAACCACATGCTCCACCGCTTGTGCGGGCCCCCGTCAATTCCTTTGAGTTTCAACCTTGCGGTCGTACTCCCCAGGCGGAGTGCTTAATGCGTTAGCTGCGGCACTGAGTCCCGGAAAGGACCCAACACCTAGCACTCATCGTTTACGGCGTGGACTACCAGGGTATCTAATCCTGTTTGCTCCCCACGCTTTCGAGCCTCAGCGTCAGTTACAGACCAGAGAGCCGCTTTCGCCACCGGTGTTCCTCCATATATCTACGCATTTCACCGCTACACATGGAATTCCACTCTCCCCTTCTGCACTCAAGTTAAACAGTTTCCAAAGCGTACTATGGTTAAGCCACAGCCTTTAACTTCAGACTTATCTAACCGCCTGCGCTCGCTTTACGCCCAATAAATCCGGATAACGCTCGGGACCTACGTATTACCGCGGCTGCTGGCACGTAGTTAGCCGTCCCTTTCTGGTAAGATACCGTCACAGTGTGAACTTTCCACTCTCACCTCGTTCTTCTCTTACAACAGAGCTTTACGATCCGAAAAACCTTCTTCACTCACGCGGCGTTGCTCGGTCAGGGTTGCCCCATTGCCGAAGATTCCCTACTGCTGCCTCCCGTAGGAGTCTGGGCCGTGTCTCAGTCCCAGTGTGGCCGATCACCCTCTCAGGTCGGCTATGTATCGTCGCCTTGGTGAGCCGTTACCTCACCAACTAGCTAATACAACGCAGGTCCATCTCTTAGTGATGCATTTGCACCTTTCAAATCAATATCATGCGATATTGACTTTTATGCGGTATTAGCTATCGTTTCCAATAGTTATCCCCCGCTAAGAGGCAGGGTTACCTACGCGTTACTCACCCGTTCGCAACTCATCCGCTCGGTGCAAGCACCAAGCTTCAGCGTTCTACTTGCATGTATTAGGCACGCCGCCAGCGTTCATCCTGAGCCAGGATCAAACTCTCATTAAAATAATTGTTTGTCTTAAACTCATTCTGTCACTGACAGATTTATTGTTTTTTATTGTTCAGTTACTATAACCTCAGTTATAGCGCCCTGCACATTGGTTCGTCTTGTTCAGTTTTTCAAAGGTCTTTGTCGCTCTCGCGCGACAACTATATTAGTATATCATGACCTCTCCCTTACTGTCAACACTTTTTTTAAAATTTTTACTTTTTCTTGAAAGTTTTTTTGAAAGTATCAAAAAAAGCCTGTAATACAGGCTTTTCGATTAATCTAGTTCTTTGTTGATGATGAAATTTTTTTCTTCTCCGAAGCCTCTTTTTCATTAAACCTGACTCTAGCTATGTCTAGAAGATCTTTTGAAAAAGGATTTTGAATGCTTCTTTTTTTCCTTATCACTTAGAATTTTCTTTGAATATTTCTTTCTAAGTTTTCTATAGTCCTGTTCTTCATTTTTTTAAAAAAATGAGCAATGTTCTAAATAGTTTTCCAGTTTTTTTCTAATTGTACAAATAAGCCCTAGCTCAAAAGCTATCAGGGGAAAAAGGTGGTTTCTAATGGTTGTGTACAAACACTTCTAAATTCTACTGTTCCACGGGCAGTTAGATCCTGAAAATTGGTAACTTCGATGCTGTTTTAGGTCTTCTTTTACAGGGTATGATGTTTTTCTCATTTCCCATCAGCTGTATAGGCTGTGATTTCTTTTTGATCTAGATAGTCTTTTACACGAATAGGTTTAAAATAATAGGATTTATCTTCTCTAGTTGCAGTAAAAATAGCTGTGCAAGCAAGATTATTAAAATACTCTTCTTCACTTTGGTAGTCCTTTAGGATAAATCCCTACATTCTCCTTATAATAACCATGTAAGGATTCTTCCCAGAAAAATATCTCTGGCAATTTTTGTATCCCAAGCCTCTGCTGAAAATTCTGAGTTAGAAAACAAATATGCTTTTGCTGCTTCAATTTTATTAAATGCATTAATGATGCGAATATAGTTATCGCGCCTTACATCCAATTGAACTTGGTTTCCGCATATAAATGCTCCGTACGAAGGATAGGGGTGTGTTTTCATCCCTGTACCATTCATTGCAAGGAAAGCCATTAACATCTTGTATCGTTCGATTTTCACTGGGCTATTATCATTTTCTTTCCACAGAGGATGGATTCCATGCCCTTGAATTTCGTGATTATTTTCTTGCAAAATCGGTTGAATGATCTTCAAATAGGCCTCAAAACGTTTGGCTACCTCATCTATAGAATGAGCTCTCTCAAATGCAAATTCAATTGTATTGTAACTCAACTCGAATAGAATACGATCTTTAGAAGAGCAGTGAAACCAATTGAATTGGATTTTGATCGTCATCTCTTTTTTCGACTTCAAAATCTGATAAGTTTGCTAAGGTTCGAAAAAGATTTTTCGTCACCTCTATATTTGTTTTATTTCCATTTGTTTCTACAATCGGAAACTCTAATTCAACTCCGACAAAGAGTTCCGAATCCTCTTTCATATTACTAAGGTACTTCTCTTTTAGTAATTTAATTGCTTGTTGTTTTGTCATTGAATCCTTTTTTCTTCTATTGGAGATATGGGTTCCATTATATCATTTTTTGCTATTCTCGACTACTCATCATGAAAAGCAAGACAAAACGCCTGCTTACGAAATTGTTTTAAGTTAAAGCAATTTCGTAAACAAGCGTCTACCATTCATTCAATATGATGAGTGTTCCCGCTGGGGAAAATCCCCAGCAGTGAGACCAAAACTAGACTAAGAATAACAGTGTATTCCATCATCATAACACTCAACAAAATTGATGATATTATACCAATTCGATGATAGCCATTGGCGCAGCATCACCACGACGTGGTTCAGTTTTAAGGATACGAGTATATCCACCATTGCGCTCAGCATAACGAGGTGCTAATTCAGAGAACAATTTTTGAAGTGCAGTTGTTTCTGAGTATTTACCTGTTTCTTCATCAAAGTTTTGTGATGCAACTTCGTTACGTACGAATGCAGCAGCTTGACGACGTGCATGCAAATCACCACGTTTACCCAAAGTAATCATTTTTTCAACTGATTTACGGATTTCTTTCGCACGTGCTTCAGTTGTTACAATTGCTTCATTGATGATAAGATCTGTAGTCAAATCGCGAAGCATCGCTTTACGTTGTGAGCTAGTGCGTCCTAGTTTACGGTAAGCCATGTATTCCTCCTCTATTTATCGTTTTTTAACCCAAGGCCTAAGTCGGCAAGTTTGATTTTAACTTCTTCAAGACTCTTACGTCCCAAGTTACGAACTTTCATCATTTCTGCTTCTGATTTTTCAGTCAAATCGTAAACAGTATTAATGCCAGCACGTTTCAAACAGTTATATGAACGAACTGAAAGATCTAATTCTTCGATCGTACGTTCTAAAATGCGATCATCAGAAGTTGTATCTACTTCCTTCATAACATCTGTTGCAATAGCAATTTCAGTTAAGTTTGTGAATAGATTTAGGTGTTCTGTCAAAATACGGGCAGACAAACCTAAGGCATCTTCTGGAATAATTGTCCCATTTGTCAAAATTTCAAGGGTTAGCTTGTCAAAGCCATCGTTGCTACCAACGCGTGCTGGTTCAACTTGGTAATTGACTTTTGTCACTGGCGTATAGATTGAATCTACAGCAAGTGTTCCCACTGGTGCATCATCTTTTTTGTTTTGATCAGCTGGAACATAGCCACGTCCACTGTTTACAGTAAGCGTTGCTTTCAAAGATGCTCCTTCTCCGATTGTAAATAGATAATGATCAGGGTTTACAATTTCGATGTCACTATCCGTAAGAATGTCTCCAGCAGTTACTTCTGCAGGTCCTTCTACATCAAGTTCAATAATCTTTTCGTCTTGGACGTAAGATTTAACGGCGATTCCTTTAACGTTAAGAATAATTTGCATAACGTCTTCACGGACTCCTGGAACGGTATCAAATTCGTGGAGTACACCTTCAATGTTGATTGAAGTGACAGCTGCACCTGGAAGTGAAGCCAGAAGTACACGACGAAGTGAGTTTCCAAGTGTTGTACCATAGCCACGTTCAAGTGGTTCTACGACAAACACGCCATAATCTTTGTTTTCATCAATTTTTGTTATATTTGGTTTTTCAAACTCAATCATTTGCTATACTCCCTCTTAAACGAAAAGCTGTGTAATTGTTGATGATTATACACGGCGACGTTTTGGAGGACGAGCACCATTGTGTGGTACAGGAGTTACATCGCGGATTGCAGTTACTTCAAGACCAGCAGCAGCAAGTGCACGAATAGCAGACTCACGACCTGAACCAGGACCTTTAACAGTTACTTCAACAGATTTAAGTCCGTGTTCTTGAGCAGCTTTTGCAGCAGCTTCTGATGCCATTTGAGCAGCAAATGGTGTAGATTTACGAGAACCTTTAAATCCAAGTGCACCTGCAGATGACCAAGCGATTGCGTTACCATGCACATCAGTAATCATAACAATTGTGTTGTTAAATGTAGCGTGAATATGAGCAATACCAGATTCGATATTCTTTTTCACACGACGTTTACGTGTTGGTTTAGCCAAGATTTTTACCTCCTTATTTTATTTTATTTTTTCTTACCTGCAATCGCAACAGCTTTACCTTTACGAGTGCGAGCATTGTTTTTAGTGTTTTGTCCACGAACTGGAAGTCCACGACGGTGACGGATACCACGGTATGAACCGATTTCCATCAAGCGTTTAATGTTCAAGTTTACTTCACGACGAAGGTCGCCTTCAACTTTGATTGCGTCAACTTCACGACGGATAGCATCTTCTTGATCTGGTGTAAGATCGCGAACACGAATATCTTCAGAAACGCCTGCAGCAGCAAGGATTTTCTTAGATGTTGGAAGTCCGATACCGTACACATAAGTCAATGAAATTACTACACGTTTGTCATTTGGAATGTCAACTCCAGCAATACGAGCCATGTTTTCTCCTTTCTATCTTATCCTTGACGTTGTTTGTGTTTTGGATTTGCTGGGCAAATTACCATAACACGACCATTACGACGAATTACTTTACAGTATTCGCAAATTGGTTTGACCGATGGTCTTACTTTCATTTTTATCCCTCCAAGTTTTTCGATTATTTAAAGCGGTATGTGATACGTCCACGTGTCAAATCGTACGGACTCATCTCCACTGTAACACGATCTCCCGCTAAAATACGAATATAGTTTTTACGAATTTTACCAGAAACTGTTGCTAAAATCTGATGTCCATTTTCAAGTTCAACCGTAAACATAGCATTCGGCATTGTATCGACTACTTTGCCTTCTACTTCAATCACATCGTCTTTTGCCACGCAAAAGTACCTCCATAAATTTCGATTCATTCCTCTGAGCACAGAGGTAACAATTATAAGTCAGACTAACTAATTGTAACACTAGTTGTCCAATATTGCAAGCATGAAAAAAACGCTTTTTATTTCAAATTTGACAAGACTTTTTCAATGTCTGAAAATACATCATTGATATCTTGGTTTCCCTTGGATGTCATGTACGAGTCCTTTTTGAACGATAAAATTGCAATGATTGGTTCTCCTTGTGCAATATTGACATCAAACGACGTTTAACCGTTTCTGGTTTGTCATCTTCACGTTGGTAGAAATCATGACCTTGACAGTTATCACAAGTTCCTTCAACTTTTGTAGGATTAAATACTTTGTGGTAAGTTGCACCACAAGTACGGCAGATGAAATCGACCACTCAAACGTTCTAATAAAGCTTTCTGGGTTCACTTCAATGTTGATGACACCTTCTAACGTGATACCAAGATCTGACAAAGTTTGATCCAAGGCATGAGCTTGTTCAATTGTCCGTGGATAACCATCCAAAAGAAACCTGTTTCTTTAATATCATCTTGAGCAAGGCGTTCTTTGACAATTCCATTGGTTACTTCATCTGGTACCAACTCACCTTTATCAATGTATGATTTTGCAAGCACACCCATTTCAGTTTGGTTAGCCATCGCTGCGCGGAACATATCTCCAGTGGAGATGTGCGCTACGTGAAACTCTTCAACGATTTTAGCTGCTTGAGTTCCTTTACCTGCTCCAGGCAACCCCATAATTAAAAGATTCATGATGAATTCTCCTTATTTTGTTTTTAAATGGAAGCAGGAGCGAATTCCTATTTCCATTTAAAAAAACAAAAATAGAAGGCTGACAAAGTCAACCTTATTCTATTCTGTTGTTGTGTCCATAAATCCGACATACTTACGTTTTAATAAGTAGCCTTCTAATTGTTTCATTCCCTCAATACCTGTTGAAATAATGATTAACAAACTAGTTCCTCCAAGAGCAACTGCATCTGTCAAACCAAATAAATCTCGAGCCAGGATTGGAATGATGGTAATAAAGCCAAGGAATACTGATCCGACACTTGCTAAACGACGTAGCAAACGAGACATAAACTCTTCTGTCCCTTTACCAGGGCGAACGCCTGGGATATAGGCACCACTCTTTTGAAGGTTTTCTGCCGTTTTTTCAGGATTGATCTGAACAAACGTGTAGAAGAAGGTGAAGAGAATGATCAATAAGGCATACATTGCAACACCAGTTGGTGTGTTTGTAGCCAACATGGCTTGAGCTGTTCTCACCCATCCTGCATTGTACCCCATAGCGCTAATCACTTGGAAAATTGCAGCAGGCGCTGCTGTAATCGAACTAGCGAAGATGACAGGAATAACTCCTGCTGGGTTTACTTTCAAAGGAAGGTAAGAACTTGATGGAGCTCCTTGTGCAATCTTTGTATATTGGATTGGAATCTTGTATTGTGCTTGCTCTACAAAGGTTGTAAAGTAAACAATAACCAAGACCGCAAGGATTAATACCCCAACAAAAATGAGGGAATTGGTCATTTGACCAGAACGAACATTCACAAATGCATTTTCATAGATTTCTTTAATCATCTCAGGAATTGATGACACAATCCCCGCAAAGATAATCATTGAAACACCATTTCCGTATCCTTTATCTGTGATTTGTTCTCCAAGCCAAGTCACAATCATGGAACCGGTCGTCAGAATCGCACCGATTAATAGATAGGTCTTGGTATTTGGAGTTGCGACTAATTTCGCCTGAGACAAGGTGTGGAAGGTAGCTGTAATCCCGATGGATTGAACAAAGGCTAGAACCAAAGAAATATAGCGTGTTGCTTGGTTGAGCTTTCTTCGACCAACTTCCCCTTGTTTGCCCCATTCAACAAACTTAGGTAACAGATCCATTTGCAAAAAGTTGCACGACGATCGAAGCTGTGATGTATGGGCTAACCCCTAATGCGAAAACTGAGAAGTTCCTCATGGCATTCCCAGAAACCAAACTGAGCATGTTCAAGAAGGACACATCTTGAAGGTTGTTCAGAATTTTCGCATTTACACCAGGCACTGTAATCGTGGTCCCAATGCGGAAAACAAGAATGATGAAGATCGTAAATAAAATCTTCGATCGTACTTGTTTCACCTTAAATGCATCTTTTAATAATTTAAAAAACATAGGTCACCTCACTTAGATGACTTCAACTGAACCACCCTTTAGCAGTGATAGCTTCTTCAGCTGATTTAGAAAATTTTAGCTGCTTTAACAGTCAACTTCTTAGTCAATTCTCCGTTACCAAGAATTTTGATACCTGATTTTTCAGCTTTTACAATTCCTGATTCTACAAGTACTACTGGAGTTACTTCAGCACCATCTTCAAAGGCGTTTAATTGATCAAGGTTCACAATAGCATATTCTTTAGCGTTGATGTTTGTAAATCCACGTTTTGGAAGACGACGGAACAATGGAGTTTGTCCACCTTCAAAACCAAGACGTACACCGCCACCGCTACGAGCTTTTTGACCTTTTTGACCACGGCCAGAAGTTTTACCATTACCAGATGAAGTACCACGACCAACACGGTTGCGGACTTTACGTGAACCTGTAGCAGGTTGTAATTCATGAAGTTTCATTATTATTTTTCTCCTCTTTTTGTAAATTGCTAACGCATGTAATCAGGAAAAAGGTGTCCCTAACTACAAACTCGCCTATACTTATATTTAGTTTTAGGGGATGAGAACCTCTCATACCCCTGAAAACTTTGTTTCTATTTTAAATAGATTATTTTACTTCTTCAACTGTTACCAAGTGAGATACAGCAGTGATCATACCACGTACTGCTGGGTTATCTTCTTTAATAACAGAGCTGTTCAATTTGCCAAGTCCAAGTGCTACAACAGTTTTACGTTGTGACGGGATGCGTCCGATTGGAGACTTAGTCAAAGTAATTTTAATTTGAGCCATTTGAATCTCCTTTCTTAAGCCAAGTCAGAAACTGAAATACCACGAAGGGCAGCAACTTCATCAGCGCGTTTCAATTGTGCCAAACCGTTAACAGTTGCACGAACGATGTTGATTGGAGTGTTTGATCCAAGTGATTTAGATGTAACATCTGCAATACCTGCCAATTCGACAACGGCACGAACTGCTCCACCTGCAGCAACCCCAGCCCCTTCGATAGCTGGTTTCAACAATACACGAGCTCCACCAAATACTGATGTTACTTCATGTGGAATTGTTGTTCCAACCATAGGAACTTCGATCAAGTTTTTCTTAGCATCTTCAACAGCCTTACGGATTGCTTCTGGAACTTCTTGAGCTTTACCAGTACCAAATCCAACACGGCCATTACGGTCACCAACAACTACAAGAGCTGCAAAACGAAGACGACGTCCACCTTTAACAACTTTTGTTACACGGTTGATGGCAACTACGCGTTCTTCAAGTTCAACTGCATTATCTTTAAATGCCATTTTCTAGTGTCCTCCTATTAGAATTTCAATCCGTTTTCACGAGCTGCATCAGCCAAAGCTTTAACACGTCCGTGATATAGATATCCACCGCGGTCGAACACCACTTCAGAAATACCTTTAGCAACTGCGTTCAGCAACGAGTTTGCCGACAACAACGGCTTGTTCAGTTTTAGTTCCTTTTTGAAACTTCTTTGTCAAGAGTTGAAGCGCTTGCGAGCGTTACACCCGCTACGTCATCAATTACTTGAGCGTAGATGCCTGTATTAGAACGGAATACGTTCAAACGTGGGCGATCAGCAGTTCCAGAGAGTTTTCCGCGAACGCGACGGTGGCGTTTTTGACGGATTTTGTTTTTATCTGGTTTCGAAATCACAATTTTCACCTCTTAATTTTAAAATCATGTGCTAAGCACTGAGTTGGTAAGATGAAGGTTGGTTGAAAAACAACCAAACTACATTATTTACCTGTTTTACCTTCTTTGCGGCGAACGTATTCACCAACATAACGGATCCCTTTACCTTTGTATGGTTCAGGTGAACGAAGGCTACGTACATAAGCAGCTGTTTGACCAACTACTTCTTTTGAAATTCCGCTAACAACGATTGTTGTTGGGTTTGGAAGTTCAAAAGTAATTCCTTCTGGAGCTTCAACTTCGTCTGGGTGTGATTTACCAACAGCCAAAACAAGTTTTGATCCTTGAAGTTGTGCACGGTATCCAACCCCGCGCATTTCAAGTTCTTTCTTGAATCCTTCTGATACACCAGTAACCATGTTGTTCAAAAGGGCACGAGTTGTTCCGTGGATTGTTTTCATTTCTTTTGAATCGTTTGGACGGTGAAGTGTTACTTCAGTACCTTCCACACGGATTTCAATATCTTTTGAGAACTCACGAGTAAGTTCTCCTTTAGGTCCTTTTACAGTTACAACGTTGTCATTGTTAGTGATTTCAACACCAGCAGGCAACACGATAACTTTATTACCAATACGTGACATGTTTTTTATTCTCCTGTTAAATTGTCAGGCCTTTGCGGGCCAGTTTTCACGGGGTTTAAATCTTTTTGATTTAAAAGTTAATGTTTAGGTCTCAATTTCTAAGTGAATCGAGGCATTGTCTCGCAGACATAACTTTGGGTTAGACAAGAGACAATAACGAAGAGTCACAACGAAATTGGGAGCTAAATATTACCAAACGTAAGCGATAACTTCTCCACCAACGTTCTTTTGGCGAGCTTCTTTATCAGTAAGCAAACCTTCAGAAGTTGAAAGGATAGCAATTCCAAGTCCGTTAAGAACTTTTGGAAGATCTTCACGTTTTTTGTAAACACGCAAACCTGGTTTTGATACACGTTTTCAAGTTTGTGATAACTTTTTCACCGTTTTGTCCGTATTTCAAGAATACACGGATGATGCCTTGCTGTCATCTTCAGTGCGTTCAAACGTTTTTACACCAACCTTCGTTTAGGATTTCAGATTGCTGATGTTTGGGTCACAGGTACTTCAAAGGCGCTTCTGTCATTTTGCTTCGTTACGAATACGTATGAAGTCACGGTGATGATCCTGTATGTATTTCTCTCCTCTCTGCCGTGGTTTGCAGTTACACTTGCCTGGGTCAATACGCCGTACGAGAGGCGTGAAAAAGCAGCGAGCCTGATTTCGGTGCGGGGCGTGCGCCGAAGGTGGTCTTTGACTGCGTAACTCGTGTTCAAATGGCGTGCTGGGCCGGGTGGCTGCCGGGCCGACTTCGACCGTGATCCTACTTCACTTGCGGGTTTTCGCCTTATTCTCTTCATTACAGATCTTTTTGTGACACTGGGACGACCTTTGTGTACCCCAAGTTACATGACTTGACGTTATTGCGGTAAACTGAGTGTAGACGTCCGGCGTTCTGTGCCGAATGAAACTTCGCTGGTTTAATAACAATGCAATTTTTAATAACAGTTTCCTCACATATTTTACCAAACATGCCAAGGCCAGTAAAGCAATGCGTAAATTCTTCGTCTGTGTGTTCGCGCTAATTACGATTACGATACTAAACCAAAATTTTATCAACATCTCATCAAAGTTGATTTTTAGAGCTAATTACATTCTTTCACACATAAGTCTGTAGTTCCGCACGTCATCAAACCGTTTTGTTGGAACCACTATACCGATCGCAAACTATTTCCATTAAAGTGGCGTATTCACCACGAAGGGTAACTTTTGCACCGATCGCAACACCTTCACGAAGACGGAAGCCGGCGATTGATTTTTTTAGCCTTAGTGATCAATGGTTTTTGACCTGAGATCAAAGCAAGCTCTTCAGCAGCTTTTTTTCAAGGTTTTTAGCATTTGATACTGCATCACCAACACCCATGTTCAAAAACGATTTTTATCAACTTTTTGGCACAGCCATAACTGATGAATAGTTGAACTGTTCAGTCAATGATGGTACTACTTCATTAAGGTATTTTTTTCTTTTAAACGATTAGCCATTATACTTCTCCTTTCCTTCGTGATTAGTCAAGCACTTCGCCTGATTTTTTTTGTTGTAGCGAACTTTTTGCCGTCTACAAATTTGTAGCCACACGTCCAGCAACACCGTTTTTGTCCAAAAACTTGAACGTTAGAAGCATGGATTGGAGCTTCTTTTTCAACGATTGCACCTTGAGGGTTTTCGTTATTTGGACGTTGGTGTTTCTTGATGATGTTTACACCTTCTACAACAACTTTATTTACTTTTTGGAAGAGCAGTAAGAACAACAGCTTCTACGCCTTTGTCTTTACCAGCGATAACGCGAACTTTGTCGCCTTTTTTTTACAAACATTTTATTCTCCTTTTATTCTTACGCCCGATGGGCACCCTGGCTGAGCCAGGGGACTGTGTTTGTTTTTATTGATTAAAAGTACTTCTGGAGCAAGTGATACGATCTTCATGAAACCACCGTCACGCAATTCACGTGCAACTGGGCCAAAGATACGAGTTCCGCGAGGAGTTTTTGTCGTCACGGATGATCACTGCTGCATTTTCGTCGAACTTGATGTATGAACCATCTTTACGACGAGCACCTGATTTAGTACGAACGATAACAGCTTTTACAACGTCACCTTTCTTAACCGCACCACCAGGGTAGCTTGTTTTACAGATGCAACGATTACATCACCGATGCTCGCGAATTTACGTTTTGAACCACCAAGAACTTTGATTGTCAAGATTTCGCGTGCGCCACTGTTGTCAGCGACTTTCAAACGAGTTTCTGTTTGAATCATTTACGTTTTCTCCTTTCAGGTATGATTAGATGATGACCGCTTTCTTTCAACGACTTCTACAAGACGGAAGCGTTTTTGTAGCTGAAAAGCGGACGAGTTTCCATGATACGAACGATATCGCCTTCTTTAGCAACATTGTTTTCATCATGAGCTTTGTATTTTTTTAGAATAGTTGATACGTTTACCATAGACTGGGTGGTTACGTTTAGTTTCAACTACAACTGTGATTGTTTTTGTCCATTTTGTCAGACACAACGCGTCCAACAAGAACTTTACGATTATTGCGTTCCATTGAAATTCTCCTTCCCTAGTCTATTATTTAGCTTCTGATTGAACAGTTTTTGATACGAGCGATTTGTTTTTTTCACTTCTTTCAAACGTCCAGTTTGTTCCAATTGACCAGCAGCTGCTTGGAAACGAAGTTCAAACAATTCTTTCTTCAATTCATTTTCACGCTTCGCGAGTTCTTCTTGAGAAAGACCACGAAGTTCTTTAACAAATTCTTTTTACTTCTGTAAGTTTCATGACCTCTCCTTATTCTGCTTCACGTTTCACAAATTTAGTTTTAACTGGCAATTTGTGGCTAGTAAGACGAAGTGCTTCGCGTGCGATCTCTTCAGATACACCAGCGATTTCGAACATCACTTTACCACGTTTAACTGGTGCTACCCAACCTTCAGGGGCCCCTTTACCAGATCCCATACGTACCCCGATAGCTTTAGCGGTGTATGATTTGTGTGGGAAAAATCTTAATCCAAACTTTACCACCACGTTTCATGTAACGAGTCATGGCGATACGAGCAGCTTCGATTTGACGGTTTGTGATCCAGTGGCTAGTTGTAGCTTGAAGACCGTATTCACCGAATGCTACTTCTTTTCCACCTTTTGCTTCACCGCGCATTTTACCACGGAATTCGCGACGGTGTTTTACACGTTTAGGTACTAACATTGGTTATTTACCTCCTTTAGCGTCTTTACGAGCTGGAAGAACTTCACCACGGTAGATCCATACTTTAACACCAAGTTTACCGTAAGTAGTGTCTGCTTCTTCCCAAGCGTAATCGATATCAGCGCGAAGTGTGTGAGTGGAACAGTTCCTTCAGAGTATCCTTCTGCACGGGCAATATCTGCACCGTTCAAACGACCTGATACTTGAGTTTTGATTCCTTTAGCTCCAGCACGCATAGCACGTTGGATTGCTTGTTTTTGTGCACGACGGAAAGCAACACGTTGTTCCAATTGACGAGCGATTCCTTCACCAACAAGGTGAGCATCCAAGTCAGGACGTTTGATCTCAATGATGTTGATGTGTACTTGTTTACCAGTCAATTTGTTAAGAGCTGCACGAAGTGCATCAACGTTTGCTCCACCTTTACCGATAACCATACCTGGTTTAGCAGTGTGAAGAGAAACGTTAACTTTGTTTACTGCGCGTTCGATTTCAATAGTTGAAACGGCTGCGTCAGCCAATTCTTTTTGAATGAATTTACGGATTGCAAGATCTTCATGAAGGTAATCCGCGTATTCTTTTTCAGCATACCATTTGGCATCCCAATCACGGATGATACCAACACGCATACCAATTGGATGTACTTTTTGACCCACGAGTTTACCTCCTTATTTTTTTCTGCAACAGCTACTGTGATGTGAGCTGTACGTTTGTTGATTGGTGAAGCTGAACCTTTCGCACGTGGACGGAAACGTTTCATTGTTGGTCCTTCGTTTGCGAATGCTTCAGATACTACCAAGTTAGCTTTTTCCAAACCAAAGTTGTTTTCAGCGTTTGCTACTGCTGAGTTCAACACTTTAAGGATGATCCCTGCAGCTTTGTTTGGTGTGAATGTCAAAATAGCGATGGCATCGGCTACGCTTTTTACCACGGATGTTGTCAAGAACAAGACGTGATTTACGAGGTGAAACACGCACTGTACGAGCCATTGCTTTAGCTGAAGTAATTTCTGCCATTTATGTTCTCCTTATTTTCTACGTGTCTTCTTGTCGTCTGCCGCGTGACCTTTGTAAGTACGAGTTGGTGCAAATTCACCAAGCTTGTGACCTACCATGTCTTCTTGGATGTAAACAGGTACATGTTTACGTCCATCATAAACTGCGATAGTGTATCCGATGAAACTTGGGAAGATCGTTGAACGACGTGACCAAGTTTTAATTACTTTTTCTTTTTCGTCGTTTGCTTGAGCTTCAACTTTTTTTCATCAAATGCTCATCGACGAAAGGTCCTTTTTAAGACTACGTCCCATTTTGTAATTTTCTCCTTTAAAATTTAGTACCACAGCGGCTTGCGCTGCTAGCAGCGCTACCGAGCTGGCGGAAAGTGTAAGCTAGTTGCTTATGATTATTTTTTTGGTTGCGACGACGAACGATAAGTTTGTCAGATTTCGCTTTCTTGTTACGAGTTTTTAAGACCAAGCGCAGGTTTACCCCAAGGAGTAGATGGCGCTTTACGTCCAACTGGTGCTTTACCTTCACCACCACCGTGTGGGTGATCATTCGGGTTCATTACAGAACCACGAACTGTAGGGCGAACACCTTTCCAGCGGTTACGTCCCGCTTTTACCAAAGGTTTACAAGTCCATGTTGTTCGTTTCCGACAACACCAACTGTAGCACGGCAAGTTCCAAGAATCATACGAACTTCGCCTGATTGAAGACGAACAAGTACATATTTACCTTCAGAACCCAATACTTGAGCAGAAGCTCCAGCAGCACGTACCAATTCTCCACCTTTACCAGGTTTCAATTCGATGTTGTGGATCAAAGTACCAACTGGGATGTTAGCAAGTGGAAGAGCATTTCCGACTTTTGATATCTGCTTCTGGTCCTGATACGATGCGTTGACCTACTTCAAGACCTTTAGGGGCGATGATGTAAGCTTTCACACCGTCAGTGTAGTGTACAAGCGCGATGTTAGCTGAGCGGTTTGGATCGTATTCGATCGTTTTAACGACTGCTTCAACTCCATCTTTGTTACGTTTGAAATCGATCAAACGGTAATGACGTTTGTGTCCACCACCTTGGTGACGAACAGTGATACGACCGTTGTTGTTACGACCTGCTTTGTTTTTTTAAGAGAAACAAGCAAAGTTTTTCTCAGGTGTGTTTGTTGTGATTTCAGCGAAATCCAAAGAAGTCATATTACGGCGACCGTTTGTTGTTGGTTTATAAACACGAATTCCCACGATATTTCCTCCTTAGATTATTCAGCTTCAGTAGCAAACAACTCGATTGCTTTAGAATCAGCTGCAAGCGTGATGATAGCTTTTTTAGTTTTTGAAGTAAAACCAGTGTAACGTCCAACGCGTTTTGCTTTAGGTTTTACGTTTACAGTGTTCACATTCGCAACTTTTACACCTTCAAACGCAGCTTCAACAGCTTGTTTGATCAAAAGTTTGTGAGCGCGAGTGTCAACTTCGAATACATATTTGCCTGCTTCAAGTTGAGCCATTGACTTTTCAGTGATAACAGGTTTTTTGATAACATCATACAAATTCATTATGCAAGAACCTCCTCGATTTTAGAGATAGCTGCTTGAGTAACAAGAAGTTTGTCACTATTTGCGATGTCAAGAACACTTGCAGTTGTAGCAGTCGCAACTTTCACGTTTGGAAGGTTACGAGCTGAAAGAGCTGCGAATTCGTTTCCTTCTTCAAGAATAACAAGGACTTTAGAATCGATGCTCAAAGCTGCAAGAACTTTTGCAAATTCAGCAGTTTTTGGAGCTGTAAATTCAAGAGAATCAACGGCTACAAATTTGTTTTCAGCAACTTTTTCTGAGTAAACAGATTTAAGTGCAAGGCGACGAACTTTTTGAGGAAGTTTGTACGCATAGCTACGTGGAGTTGGTCCGAAGACGATTCCACCACCACGCCATTGTGGAGAGCGGATAGAACCTTGACGAGCACGTCCAGTTCCTTTTTGACGCCATGGTTTGCGTCCGCCACCTGAAACGGCTGAACGGTTTTTAACTGCGTGAGTTCCTTGACGAAGGCTAGCACGTTGGCTGATGATCACATCAAATACAACTGCTTGGTTTGGTTCGATACCAAAGATCGCATCGTTAAGAACAACTTCGCCCGCTTGTTTACCAGTTTGGTCGAATAATGTTACATTTGCCATTTTGACTGTATTCCCCTTTCCTTATTATTTACCAGCTTTAACTGCTGACTTGATAGTGATAAGAGATTTCTTAGCACCTGGTACGTTACCTTTGATAAGGATAACGTTCTTTTCTGGAACAACTTGTACAACTTCAAGGTTTTGAATTGTTACACGATCGCCACCCATGCGTCCTGCAAGGTTTTTACCTTTGAATACGCGGTTAGGTGCAACAGGTCCCATAGAACCTGGACGACGGTGGTAACGAGAACCGTGAGCCATAGGTCCACGTGATTGTCCGTGGCGTTTGATAACACCTTGGAAACCTTTACCTTTAGAAGTACCAGTTACATCAACAATGTCTCCAGCTTCGAAAGTGTCAACTGTGATTTCAGCACCAACTTCCAAGCCTTCAACGTTTTTGAATTCACGAATGAAGCGCTTAGGAGCCGTGTTAGCTTTTGCTACATGTCCTTTAGCAGGTTTGTTGCTCAATACTTCGCGTTTGTCATCGAAACCAACTTGGATAGCGTTGTAACCATCTGTTTCAACAGTTTTAACTTGAAGAACAACGTTTGGAGTTGCTTCGATAACTGTTACAGGGATCAATTCGCCAGCTTCAGTGAAGATTTGAGTCATTCCCACTTTTTTCCCTAAGATTCCTTTTGTCATGAGAAAATAGTTCCTTTTCTATAGTTTTTTTATTCAAAAAGTTTTTAACGAGCGTTTTTTATGCTCTGGATCAAGCTTTTAGATTAAAGTTTGATTTCTACGTTTACACCACTTGGAAGATCCAATTTCATCAAAGCGTCAACTGTTTTTTGAGTTGGGTTGATGATGTCGATCAAACGTTTGTGTGTACGCATTTCGAATTGTTCGCGAGAATCTTTGTATTTGTGAGTCGCACGAATGATTGTGTAGAGGCTACGCTCAGTTGGAAGTGGGATTGGACCCGCAACTTGTGCACCTGTACGAGTAGCTGATTCTACGATTTTTGCAGCCGCTGTGTCGAGTGTACGGTGTTCGTACGCTTTCAAACGGATGCGGATTTTTTTGTTTGCCATCTTTTTCTCCTTTTCGTCTATTTAAGATAATAGGCTAGCTCCACAAGAAAACCGACGCGCGTTGCGTGGCAATGCAACCGAGCGTGTCGCAACCTCTTGCATCAAAGCTAATAGCTGTTTTTCACAGCACCATAGTAGTTTAACACAAACAAAGGCCCAATGCAAGGGATTTGAGAAGATTTTTTTTCGTTTTTTTGATGAAAGTGTTTTCGAAAGAAAATAGAGTGCTAAAAAAAGTTGCTATTATATAGGGAAAAAGGGAGCGAGACAGAACAAATTTATATCCAATTTGTTCGTCGTCTCGCTCCCCCGCACAGTTGATTAGGTTATCTTTGGAGCTTAACAAGCGAACAAAGATACCAATCAACCACTGCGTCTAGCAGTTATTCCTATTATTCTCAGATGGCTGTAGTCTTTTTCTTCCTATTTATCTATTTCTAGAAATTCCGTCCTGACTTGTTATAGCCATATTTTTCGACGAAATGCTCACGGAATTCTAAGAGATTGTCATCCATGATGGCTTGACGGACCTGCTTCATGAGGTTGATCAAGAAAGTACAGGTTGTGGTAGCTGGTCAAGCGAATGCCGAAGGTCTCATCTGCCTTGAGGAGGTGGCGAAGGTAAGCTCGGGTATAGTTCTTACAAGTGTAGCAATCACATTCGGGATCCAGCGGTGTAAAGTCTTCTGCAAATTGCGCATTTTTCACCACTAGGCGTCCTTGGCTGGTCATACAGGTACCATTTCGCGCAATCCGCGTCGGCAAGACACAGTCAAACATGTCCACTCCACGAATAACGCCATCGATCAGACTGTCTGGAGCTCCTACTCCCATGAGATAGCGTGGCTTGTTCTCTGGTAAGAGCGGAGTTGTGAAATCCAGCACGGCATTCATCTCTTCATGGCTTTCCCCAACAGCTAAGCCACCGATAGAATAGCCTGGGAAGTCCATGCTGACCAGATCTTGAGCAGACTGACGGCGCAAGTCTTCAAATCCAGCCCCTTGGACAATCCCGAAAAGACCTTGATCATGAGGGCGACGGTGAGCCTTAAGCCCACGTTCTGCCCAACGACTGGTCCGTTCGATCGATTTTTTCACATAATCATAAGGCTGATAGAACTGAGGGCATTCATCAAAGGACATCATGATGTCGCTTCCTAGATTGTTTTGGATGGAGATGGCCTTTTCTGGAGAGAGGAACATCTTCGAGCCGTTGAGGTGATTTTTAAAGGTTACCCCTTCTTCGGTGATGTTGCGGGTATCCGCCAATGAATAGACCTGAAAGCCTCCACTATCTGTCAAAATGGGCTGGTCCCAGTTCATGAACTGGTGCAGTCCTCCTGCTTTTGCGACCAAGTCGTCCCCCGGACGAAGCCAGAGATGGTAGGTGTTGGCCAAGATAATTCCGGAACCCATTTCCTTGAGTTCTTCTGGCGATTGGGTCTTAACGGTTGCCTGAGTCCCTACAGGCATAAACATTGGGGTCGGGAAGGTCCCGTGAGGGGTAATAATTTCTCCCAGACGAGCACCTGTATGCTTTTCTTTTTTGATTAATCGATATTGAATCGGTGAATCTGTCATGGTTACCTCCGTACTGGGAAAAACAGTCCCAGCCTTCTTATTCCTGTCACAGTTTTCCTGTGAGCACCTGTACGATTGTACCAAATTTTACCGGCTCTGTCACGGACTTATGTTATAATAAAAAGTACTACTATGAAGAGAGTGTCATCTATGAACCTTAAACTGATTCGCCTCCGGGCACGTACCATGCAAGTCCAGCAACCGGGCTTAGCTATCCTTTTCGCCTTACCGGTCCTGTTGACCATTCTTGCTAATTTTCTCTTAAGTGGGCAAGATCTGGTCGATCTACTACCGGACATGACCTTGCAGCAAGCAGGTATCTACATGATCCAGCGGCAGCTCTTTCCTTCTGTCGTCTCCTTTGTCATCTCCATTTTAGTGGTCGGTGCGACTTTAGCTATTTAGATACGATTAATCCCAAGATCGAACACCGAACACGCGTGTTAGATATCTTTAAACAAGATCGCTTTTACCTCTGTATTTTGCCACCTTGATCTTGAAGCAAGTCGTCCTCTTTTTATGGGGACTCATCCTCTATGTAGGGAGCCTCATCAGCACCTACGCCAGCATTCGATTTTTGGCGATTTACGACAAGGTGAGCAACCCTAGCACTCTGAGTGCTTCCAGTCCTGAATTCCAATCTCTCATGCAACAAATGCCTCTGATGACTACCGGTGTCGTGCTGGGCCTACTCGGCCTCCTCTTTTACCTGCCACAATACTACAGTCTCAGCTTGGTCGAATTGATCCTCTATGAGCAATTACGAGACGGCGACTACAAGGGAGCCTTTGGAGTGCTTCGCCAAAGTCGTGAAACCATGAAAGGGTTCCGCAGCAATCGCTTGGTGCTCGATCTAACCTTGATTGGTTGGTACTTCTTGAATTACTTCACGCGCGATGTCATCGGCTTCTATACCATGCCTTACTTTATCAACTGCCAAATTGCCTTTTATGATCAAATCAAGCAGATTAAACAAGGGCCGCGCCATTTTACAGAGCCATCCAAGCCATGAAACTGAATAAGAGTAAGAAAAAACCCCAGCAAGCTGGGGTTTTCTTCATATCAATTGTTTATCATTTATAAACCGTATAGGGAGTCTCCTAAGATCAGTCGGGTGTGTTCCCGTTTGATACAGCGGTTCATGACGATATCTTCTCGTCCAGCTCCACGAAGGATTTCTTCTGCTTCTTGATTTTCCAGCTCCAATTGTGCCCAGAAAATTTTCGCATCCGTCTCAATAAAAATCACGTGCCACATCTGGTAAAAACTCACTGCGACGGTATACATCGACGATATCTACTGGGAAAGGAATCTCCTGCAAGCTAGCGTACACCGTTTCTCCAAGGATCTGGCCACCAGCTGCACGGGGGTTGACAGGAATAATCCGATAGCCCCGCTCTTGCATCTCCTTGCTGACACGATGACTGGTCGTATCTTCACGATCAGATAATCCAACTACAGCGATGATCTTGCTGGTTTCTAGGTAATGTTTGATAATGCCATCACTAGGATTGCGAAATGAATAAGCCATAAGAATCTCCTTTTGTATGCGTTTCCTTTCTTTAAATAGTATAACAATACGGAAGGCATTGCAAGTGTTTGTCGTTAAAAGCGGTAGGAAACTGAAAAGTCTCCTACCGCTTTCTGTTTTGAACAAACTCAATTTTATTTGGCTTCATACCATGTTTTGCCTTCATTTCTCATCAGCTTCCAGTGGTACTGCAAGTTCGATAGCGGATTCCATGGTCTCTTTGACGAGTTCTTTGATCGCTGCCAGTTCATCACTTGGTACTTGCAGAACGATTTCATCGTGCACCTGAAGAAGCATCTTGGTCTTGTATGCTCCTCTTTCTAGCGCTTGGTCCAAGTGGATCATGGCAATTTTCAAGATATCTGCTGCAGATCCTTGGATGGGTGAGTTGATAGCTGTCCGCTCCGCAAAAGCCTCGAACATTGAAGTTGCGAGAATTGATATCTGGAATCTCCCGACGACGCTTGAAGAGGGTTTCTACATAGCCTTTGTCACGCGCTTCCCGTACCACTCTCTCCATATAGTCCTTGATGCCAGGGTAGCGTTCGAAGTAGGTCTCAATGTAGGCCTTGGCTTCTTTTCGACTGATCCCTAGGTTGTTAGACAGTCCAAAGTCGGAAATTCCATAAACCACACCGAAGTTTACTGCTTTTGGCATTGCGACGGTCGTTCGGCGTCACATCTTCTGGTTTTTCAATATTGAAAGACTCGCATAGCAGTCGATGTATGGATATCTGCCCCATGCTTTAAAAGGCATCAATCAAATGCTCATCTCCCGAAATATGGGCCAAGACGCGCAGTTCGATCTGTGAATAGTCCGAACTCAACAAGACACTGTTTTTCCTCTTCTGGGACAAAGGCCTTACGGATGAGACGACCTTGTTCCAAACGGACAGGAATGTTTTTGCAGGTTGGGATCCACGCTGGACAAACGGCCTGTCTGCGTCAAATCCTGTACATAGCGGGTATGGATCTTCCCATCTTCCAAAAATCCAATCTTGAAGACCGATGACATAGGTCGACTGGATCTTAGCAATTTGGCGGTATTCAAGAATCTTAGACACAATCGGTGCAATTGGAGCCAGGCGTTCCAAGACATCAACGGCTGTTGAATAGCCGGTTTTGGTCTTCTTAGTATATTCAAGAGGGAGTTCCAATTTTTTTCAAAGAGGATGACCCCAATTGTTTTTGGAGAATTGATGTTAAACTCTTCTCCTGCAAGCTCGTAGATTTCTTGAGTCAAGCGCTCCAAGACCACTTCGTTTTCCACCTGCATATCTTCTAGGGTCTGGCGCTCTACCTTGATCCCCGCGATTTCCATCTTGGCCAAAAACAGCTGCTAGTGGTTGCTCCATATCATAGAGCAAATCTAGCTGGTCATGGGCTTGCAACTGCTCCACCATGGGCTCTTCGGTATCCAGTAGAAACAGCGACTTTTCCGTGCCAAATGCTCTAATAGGGACCGCCTTTTTCTGGGATAGCTTTTTTTGGCTCCCTTGCCATAAACGACTTCGTCCAGCGGTAGCGCAATCTGACTATAGAGACTCGCAATGGTTGAAATTTCATTGTCCTCTACGGTCGACAAGAGATACTTGGCCAATCGACTGTCAAACGCGGGATTTTGAAGGGTAATGCCCAAGTGGCTGAGCAAGACCTTAGCCCGCTTGAAGTCATAGACCTTGAGGGGCGTTTTTTTCGAGAAATTCTTTGAAAAATCGGTGTTTGTAAAAGACCAGTATCTGTACTCGCGTAGAGCTGACCTTTGGTCCCCATGCGAAAACCGATGATGGGTTCCGTATGGTAATTGTCCCCAAAAATCTCAAAATGGAAGAAACTATCTTCCGTGAGCATATCTGAAGTGACTTGCTCGACTTCTGTATAGTCAATAGCTACAGGAGCTGCTTCTTCTCCACTGAGATCCAAGGCCTGACGGAGTTGCTTGAAGCCCATCTCCTCATAAAACTTGGCGAGATTTTCTAGATGAGGACCCGTATAGGTGATATCGTCAGCCCAATCTCAATGGGCGCATTGGTATCGATGGTCGCAGAGTCTTGAGACAGATAGGCCTGCTCCTTGTCGTTGATGAGGTTTTCCTTCATCTTAGAAGCCTTCATCTCGTCGATATGCTCGTAAATGCCATCGAGAGAGCCGTACTCTAGGAGTAGTTTGATCCCGGTCTTTTTCTCCGATCTTTGGTGACACCTGGGATATTATCCGACTTATCTCCCATCAAGGCCTTGAGGTCGATAAATTGCTCTGGTGTCAGTCCCATCTTTTTCTTTCAGATAGGCTGGAGTGAATTCTTCAAACTCTGCTACCCCTTTTTTGGAGATTTCAACCACCGTATTGTCATCTGTCAGCTGGATCAAATCCTTGTCCCCAGAGACAATGGTCACATCAAATGGCACCGAGGTAGTTTCTGCCATCTTATCTAGCGTTCCAATAATATCATCCGCTTCATACTGGGCCAGCTCATAATGGCGGATTCCCAAATGATCCAGTTGCTCACGAATGAAAGGGAACTGCTCACGGAACTCATCTGGAGTTTTTGCACGGCCCCCTTTGTAGTCGGCATACATCTCCGTCCGAAAGGTCGTCTTTCCTGCATCAAAAGCAACGAGGACATGGGTTGGTTGGATGCGCTCCAAGAGATGGCTCAACATGAGGTTAAAGCCATAGACCGCATTGGTATGCAGACCATTGGCATTTTTTTGAAGCGATCAATTTGATGATAGAGTGCGAAAAAAAGGCACGAAAAAGCGACGGAAGACCCGTCGATGAGTAGTAATTTATTCTTTTTTTCCATAGGCCTATTATACCACGAATCACAAGGTCTCTGGTACATAAAAACTCTACCCTTTCGGGTAGAGCCTTCTTTAGGAGTTTCTTATGAAAAATGAAGAGAAGTGTTTATTCGCCGTAACAAGAACCTTGTTGTGGCAATTTCTTAAAAGCGTTTTGGATAATTAACTGAGATTTTTCATTTTCTGTACCTCATTTCTTATTGGATGAGTACAGTATACAAGAGAAACCTAAACGATTCCTTATAGAAAAGCTTCAAGAAAACTAAAAGCTGAGGCGCAAAACACGCGGTTGTTTTTTTGCTACAAGCTGGTAACTGAAGATGGAGCCCTGTCTCATCTTGGCTCCAAGAAAGAGCTGACTTTCTCCAAGGAGCTCTAGCTTTTGAATGCGCGCATGAAGAATTCTCGGTTGCTTGAGATCATAGGCGAGAGACGGCAAGGTCAGCTCTTCCGTCCTTCCACTTGGTTCCAGCTGGATAGCATAAAGAGCCATCACGCATGGTATAGCGGAAAATCTTGGCTGGTATAGAGTGGCGCTTGCCCGTCTGAGAAGGAACCTTCCTGGGCCTCGGTCGGTCCGTCCGATGACACCCGCCAAGGCCGACTCTGATAAATAGCTTCTCCATTTACCGCCAGCCAGTCCCCGATCTCTGTGAGGATGTCTTGGTCTTGCTCAGGGATCGTGCCATCTGCCTTGGGTCCAATATTGAGCAGAAGATTGCCATTTTTGGCCACAACATCAACTAAATTTTTGTAGCAATTCCTTACTGGTCTTGTAGGCTAGATCCTGGGTATAGCACCAAGAATTACGGGCGATCGCGGTATCCATTTGCCACGGAAAGGCTTGCGTCTCTCCGTATCCTCCCGCTCCATCTCAACGATTCCTGAACCGAAAGGGAGGGCGTCCTGTTTGTAACAAACAGCCACCTTGCGATCCTCTTGTGCTGCTAGATTGTAATAATAAGCCAAAAAAAGCGCATCAAGTAGGGACGGAAACTCTCATGCTGGATCCACCAGTCAAAAATAAAGGAGCTCTGGCTGGTAGTCCCGCACCAGTTCACAGGTTCGCAACAGCCAATCTTCCAAGAATTCTTTGCTTGGATAAGGCTTGAAGTCAGATCAAAAATGATCCTTGGGCTCTGGCTCCGCTGGCCAATAAAGGCTGTCTCTTGGGACTTCTTGCGGAATGTCACTAGTGAATTCCTTGCCATGTGAAAAAGAAAAACTGGTGTTCTGCCCGGTGAGAGGACGTACAGAAGTGCAGGCCACGTTTTTTTCTGCTTCCTCCCTCAGCTCTCCTAAGACATCTCGTCTCGGCCCCATTTCTAAAGCTATTATAAGGCGAGAGAGTAGAGGCATACATCTGAAAAACCATCGTGGTGCTCCGCAACTGGAAAAAAGATACTGGGCTCCCGCTTTTTGAAAGAGATCTAGCCAAGATGCCGGATCAAAAGCGATCGGCTGTAAAAAGAGGAATGAGATCCTTATAGCCAAAAGCTGGCCTGGTCTCCAAAAATGCTCTCGATGATAGTCATAGCAAGGATTCCCTTGGATATACATATTTCGCGAATACCATTCCGAACCAAAGGCAGGTACACTGTAGACGCCCCAGTGGATAAATATTCCAAATTTGGCATCTCGATACCAATCTGGACAGACTTGATGGCTAAGAGAGTCCCAGGTTGGTTCAAAAAGGACCTGACTGGACAACTTGATCAATCTCTTCAAGGCTTATCATTCTCTTCTCCTCTTTTCTTGTTACTACCTCTATTGTAACGAGAAAAGCCTCGTTTGTAAAGACCAAACGAGGGGAATGTTTAAAATAGTAGACAAAGAGCTTGATCTAGGAGAATCAAGCTGATGATGAATGGAATGAACCTTCTAGCCCTTCACTGCTTGAGAAATAAAACGAGCGATGGCGTCTGTCTCCCCTTGGTGGAGAGCCTTAACGATTTTGGACCCCTACAATAACCCCATCTGAGACCTTGTTGAAACGGTGAACATCCTCCATGCTGAAACTCCAAAAACCTGTTAAAAACAGGAATGGACGCTATTTCATGTAATTGGGCCAAGTGGTGATCCAAATCATCTCGATAGCTACCAGCTTTCCCCGTCACTCCATTGACAGCAACGGCATAGATAAATCCTTCTGCATCTTGGATCAATTTCTTTTGGCGCTCGATTCCTGTGGTTAGGCTCACTAGTGGCACCAAAGCGATGTCTTTATCCACTAATAGAGGCTCTACCAGATCCGCATGCTCATGAGGAAGATCCGGAATAATCACTCCCTTGACCGCTGTTCCTTCTACATCTCTAAAGAAGTTTTCGAGCCCATATTGGAACAAGGGGTTGAAATAGGTCATGATGACCAAAGGAACACTTGTCTCAAGCGCTGGATCGTTTGCACCAGTTCCTCTGTCGTCGTCCCATGGGCTAAACTGCGTAATCCTGCCTCTTCAATCACAGGGCCATCTGCCACCGGATCTGAAAAAGGAATGCCAACCTCAATAGCTGAGACACCAAGCTCCTCCAAAAATTGGATGGTTTCCTGCAAACCTGCCAAGCCTTTTTCATGATCTCCTGCCATAATATAAGGAACAAAGATCCCTTGCTGCTGGTCTTTCAGCTTTTGTAAATGCTCTGTTAAGGTCTTTCCCATCTTACTCTCCTCTCTCTTGTTCTAGGCGGTCTTTGACTTGTACCACATCTTTATCCCCACGACCTGATAAGCAAACGATCATGGATTTTTCAGGCCCCATTTCCTTAGCCAACTTCACCGCATAGGCGATAGCGTGGCTCGATTCCAGGGCTGGAATGATTCCTTCTACTTTTGAAAGCAATTGAAAGGCTTCTAGGGCTTCTTGGTCTGTCACAGGCACATAGGTTGCCCGCTTGATGTCATGGAAATAAGAATGCTCTGGCCCAATCCCTGGATAATCGAGACCTGCCGAAATCGAGAAGGCTTCTAAAATCTGTCCATGGGCATCCTGTAACACATCCATCAAGGCGCCGTGAAGGACTCCCGGACGCCCCTTGGTCAAGGTTGCTGCATGCTGGTCTGTATCTACTCCAAGCCCAGCAGCTTCTGCCCCATACATGGCAACAGAGGTATCCTCAACAAAAAGGATAAAAGAGGCCAATGGCGTTCGATCCGCCTCCTACACAGGCTAAAGACTGCATCTGGTAGCGCACCATCATTTTGCTCTGCAAATTGGCGTTTGGCTTCTCGACCGATGACACTTTGAAAATCACGGACAATTTCTGGGAATGGGATGAGGTCCTAGAGCAGAACCCCATGATATAGTGGGTATCCTCCACATTTTGCTACCCAGGCTCTAAGGGCAGCATTGACCGCATCCTTGAGAACACGTGACCCATCTGTTACTGATTGAACCTTGGCCCAACAATTCCATCCGAAAGACATTGAGGGCTTGGCGTTTGACATCTTCTTCCCCCATGTAGATGGTGCATTCCATATCAAATAAAGCAGCAGCCGTTGCTGTTGCAACACCGTGCTGTCCAGCCCCTGTTTCTGCGATGATCTTCTTTTTGCCCATCCGGTGTGCCAATAAAACCTGTCCTAGGGCATTATTAATTTTATGAGCCCCTGTGTGGTTGAGGTCTTCTCTTTTAAGAAAGATCTTGGCTCCACCGACATACTTGGTAAGATTTCTTTAGCGTAATAGAGCGGTGTTTCCCGACCGACATATTGTTTCAGAAGCTGATCCAATTCTGCTTGAAAAGAAGGATCTGCTTGACTTTCTCTGTAGGCTTCTTCTAATTCTAAAAACTGCTGTCATCAAGGTTTCAGGGACAAATCGTCCCCGAACCGCCCGTAAAATCCGTTTTTATCTGGTTGTTTATATGCCATGCTTGACCCTTTTCTATAAATCGTTTTATCTTTTCTTGATCTTTTTATTCCATTTGTCTCGACCCCACTGGATACATCCACCGCATAAGGATGAAAAGAAGCGAATAGCATCTGCTACATTGTCTACCGTCAAGCCTCCTGCAATAAAGAAGGGCTTTGTGAAGTTTTGGGTTTCGAGTTCTTGCCAGTTAAAAGTCTGCCCACTTCCTGCTACAGGAGCATCAAAGAGCAGATAATCGGCACCGGTCTCAGGAAGAGCTGCGTCTTTCCCCACTTGAACAGCGCGAATCGTCTGTTGGGGAAGGTCTTGCAAGATGGTTTCATCCATCGGTCCATGCACTTGTATCAGGTCCAAGCCCACAACTTGGCAAGCTTGCTCCACTTCTTCTCTTTGTGGTGATACAAAAACACCGACTTTTTGAACCCCCTTTGGAATCCCTGTAGCCAACTGCCGAGCTTGCTCCAGCGTGACTTGCCGTTTGCTTGGTGCAAAGACAAAACCAATGTAGTCCGCACCGGCTTCAACAGCTGTCTGGACGGCTTCCGGAGTGGACAATCCGCAAATTTTAACCTTTGTCAATCTGCAACTCCTTTACTTTTTCAGCCACATTGTCTGCCTTCATGAGGGCTGTCCCAACGAGAATGCCATTAAAATAAGGAGCCAGCATGCGCGCGTCTGCTGCTGTGAAAATAGCAGACTCAGAGATGTAAACCGGTTCTTGTTCAAAAGCTGGTCGCCAATTCAAGGCTAGTATGAAGATCTGTCTCAAAGGTCACCAAGTTGCGATTATTGACCCCGATGATCTGAGCCCCAATCCGGTGAGCGACCTCTAGTTCTGTCAGATTATGGGTCTCCACCAAGACCTCCAGGCCAAGATGGGTCGCAAAACTCGAAGAGTTCTTTCAGACGAGTCTCTGATAAGGCTGCAACTATCAACAAGATCACGGTCGCCCCTGCATTTCGCGCCCGAATCACTTTGCTTTTTCATCCACAATGAAAATCTTTTGTTGAGGGTGGGGATACGTACTTGACTAGATATTTCCCGGAGATACTCGATACTGCCCTTGAAAAACACTTCATCGGTCAAGACAGAAATCATCACGGCCCCATTTTCTTCGTAAGTCTTAGCCTGCGCGACGATATCCACATCGACATGAATATCTCCCAGACTCGGACTAGCCTTTTTCACTTCCGCAATGACCTGAAGCTTTTTCTGGATGACTCTTTAGGTAATCATACAAGCGGTAGGTCTCGCGCAAAGGTTGGAGTTCCTCTTCTTTCAGCACAGCCACTTCACGCGCCTTTTCCTTTAGAATCTTTGGCAAGAATTCTTGACTCATTTTTGATACTCCTGTAATAATCTCAATTTCTCAAGGGCGGCCCCACTGGCAATCACTTCACGTGCCAAGGCAATCCCTCCTTGATAGAATCTACCTTGCCGTTGGCATAAAAAAACCAAGGCCAGCATTCAAGACAGTCACCTCTAAGAAGGGACTTGCTTCATTCTTCAAGACACTGAGCAAAAATTTCCGCATTGCGTTTGGCGTCTCCACCTCGTACTTGATCAATTTCAATGCGCTCCATTCCGATATCTTCTGGTTGAAAGCTGGATAAGGTAACCTGTCCATTTTCCAGAATAGCGAGCTGGGTTTTCTCCATCAAGGCCTGCCTCATCCAAACCTTGTGGACCACTCACCACCACTGCGCGTTTTCCGACCCAAATTCTTTAGAATCTCCGCCGTACTTTCCAGCATATCTGGACGACTGGTTCCCAATAGCTGGGTTTCTAGAGGAATCGGATTGATAAGAGGACCGGTTAAGTTCATCACCGTTGGAACCCCTAGCGCCAAGCGAGCGGGCATAATATAGCGCATGCCAGGGATGCAGATTTTTTTGGCAAATAGGAAGACAATTCCCGCCTTTTTCAAACACTCGTCCCAAGTCTTCTGGACCCAAATCAAGGTTAATCCCTAGAGCTTCTAGTACATCCGCAGAACCAGATTTAGAAGAGATCGAACGATTTCCGTGTTTTGCCATCTTGATGCCACCACCAGCAAGGACGAAGGCAGCTGTTGTTGAAATATTGAAACTATACGAACGATCGCCCCCAGTTCCACAATTGTCCATTGCTCCTTGAACTTCTGTAGGAATAGCGACTGCATAGGCCTGCATCACTTTTTGCAATAGCCGTCCGCTCTTCAACCGTTTCTCCCTTCATTTTTGAGACCTAGAAGAAGGGCCGTCACCTGTGCTTCTGAAGCACGACCAGCAACGACTTCCTCCATGGCAGCTTCTAACTCTGCACTGGTTAGATCCATTCCTTCTGCTACTTTTTGCAAGCACTTGTTTCATCTTCCGCTCCTTGACTAGTTTGACAAAAATTTTCGATGGTCTTGAGCCCATCTGGCGTCCCGATACTTTCTGGATGGTATTGAAAAACCATAAATCGGTAAGCTACGGTGTTGAATTCCCCATAATCGCTTGATCATCCGTCGTCCGAGAGGTAATGACAAAAATCCTCTGGCATGTCTTCAATCGTCAGCGAATGGTAGCGCATGACTGGGACTTCTTTTACGACACCCGCGTATAGCGGAGAGGGAGCTTCTAGCTGGATCTGGCTTTGTTTGCCATGCATGACCTGTGGCGCCAATCCCAAGCGCCCTCCAAAAAAACTTCCGCAATCGCTTGATGCCCCAAGCAAATCCCCAAGATTGGTTTGACCCCTGCAAAATCTCGGATCATCTCCTCCATCTTGCCCGCATCCTTTGGCCAACCTGGACCTGGAGAAAAAGACCAAGGCATCTGCTTCTTGGGCAACTTGGTACAAATCCGGATCATCATTTCGAAGCACCTGGACCTCATCAAATTTTTCCGATATACTGTGCTAAATTGTAGGTAAATGAATCGTAATTATCGACTAATAAAATCATCCTTCTTCTCCAATCCTTGTCATCGATTTTTGCCTTATTGACGGTTTCTTGGTATTCATTTTCAGCGATCGAATCATAAACGATTCCTGCTCCGGCCTGCACATAAGCCTTCTTATTTTTGAGGATCATGGTTCGAATCGCAATAGCAAAATCGAGATCCCCCGTCACAGAGAGATAGCCAATAGCACCCGCATAGACGCCTCGTTTTCTCTTTTTCTGCCTCATAGATTCGCTTCATGGCTCGAATCTTGGGAGCACCCGAAACGGTCCCAGCTGGAAGAGTTGCCTTCAGAGCCTCAATGGAGGCTAGTCCAGGAAGTAATTGCCCCTTGACCACACTCGTCAGGTGCATGACATAACGGAAGAATTCCACTTCCATATATTTGGTCACTTCAACTGACCCATTTTGAGCGATACGCCCAATATCGTTTCGCCCTAGATCCACCAACATCCGGTGTTCTGCGACTTCTTTTGGATCCCCTGCCAAATCAGCTGCCAATTGCCGATCACTCTCTTCATCGATCCCTCTTGGACGCGTGCCAGCAATGGGATTGGTTGTCACCACTCGATCCTTGACCGACACCAGACTTTCTGGACTGGCACCGATAATTTGGTACTCCCCAAAATCATAAAAGTAGAGATAATTCGAAGGGTTGGTCACGCGCAAATTGCGGTAATAATCCAATGGTTTTCCTGAAAAATCAGCTGAAAAACGTTGACTGAGCACGCATTGGAACATATCTCCTTTTCGAATATAGTCCCGCGCTAGAGCCACCATTTCCTCAAACTCTTTTTTTGCTCCAAATGATTGTGGAAATGAAGCGCATGCAGGTCCTTGTCCTGAAACTCTTCTTTTGCAGGTCTTGCCAATTGTGCTAATACTTGCTCCAAGCTCGACGCTTGCTCTGCTTCACTCCGTCCACTATAGAGGTTCTCTTCCACCACATAGACCTTTTTCCTTTTTGTGATCAAAAAAATCACATAGCTTTCATATAAGAAAAAGTGAAGATCTGGTGTGCCGATCGTATCTTCAGGAATGGAACCAATGTTCTCATAGAGACCAATCAAGTCATAGCCGACAAATCCAATCGCCCCACCGTTAAAAGGGAGTTCTTCTGAAGTTTTCGTTTTGACCGTGATGCGATTCAAAAAGTCCAAAGGATCCTCTTCAACAATTTGATCATTGTAATAGAGGACGCCATTTTCAAACTTGACTTCACTGACTGGCCGATAGGCTACAATTGAAAAACGCGCATTCTCTTTTTCACGAGGGATCGACTCCAAGATCATTTTATGGGGCGCATCCAAACGCATATAAGCCAAAATTGGACTCAACACATCAGCAGATAAAACTTTTTTCATATCAGAAACCTCTCTTTTAGAACTCTTTTATTCTAATGAATTCAGACGCACCTTTCGCTTGCTAAGGCGATCAAGGGTATCCCATCGCTCTGTTTGCGCTTTTGGGATCAATGTGCCTAAGCTCGCTTCGCTTGCTAAGGCACATAGAAAAAGCCCTCACACAAAAAAACTGTGTGAGGGCGTAGTGTCCGCGGTGCCACCTCTTTTATAGGGAAAAATAGCTGGTCTTTCCCTACATCTCTATCTCCTCTATCAAGGAGTTGCACGGTAAGGGGTGCCAACCGAATTCACATGGGTTAGAATTCATTGATCATAACAGTCCAATTTTCATCAGTCGCTATTGCTTGTTCACAATTCCCACAAGCTCCCTGAAAATAGCTGACTCATTACTTTTCTGTTGCTACCATTATAACCCTTTTTCTTAGAAAGTCAATAAAATTTTTAGTCTTTTTTTATACTTTTTTTCTACACTAATTTAATAAAAATCAGCTCAAAGAGCCCTAGCGGCCCGTCCTTTTTATCCCAAAAATAGGATACTCAACAAAGCCAAAATTGCAGGGACCACCTTGGGTCAAGATAATCTTTTTATTGGCTGTCATCGCACCGTAGGCCGCAGCTCCAATAATAAAAAGCACAAAAATCGTAACAACTTCACTATTTTTAGAGACAAACAATCCATACAAGAGGAAGACACCAATCAAGGCATTGTATATCCCTTGATTCTTAAATAAAGAGGTCACAGATGGGCGAGCGAGTTCTTCTTTATCCATGTTGAAAACCCGACTTGTGGTATCAGATGTGGTTCTGATGCTCTCCAAATAAAAAATATACAAATGCTCCAGTGCAGCAAGACTTGCTAAAATAATCGTCAGTAATGACATCGTAGATTCTCCTTTTTATTCAACTGTTATTTGTTCAATGCCAGATACTAATTTGTCCAGCAGGTAAGAAAAATTGCTCTTGTTCTTGAGCAGTCAAAATCCGACTCATCTGTTCTTTTCACCGCCACATGATGGCGAGGGGGATGTTTGACCAAACGATTATAGGCCGTATCCGTCAAATGAATTAAGATTTCCCGCTGATTCTTTTGGATTTCGACTCCGATGGACAAATCCTTCCTTTTCTAATATTTTGAAATGCCGGGTTAAGGCCGCTGGATCAATCTGCAAGCGTTCCTGAACCGCGATCTGATTGCAAGGCGCTTGTTCTAATAAATCCTGCAAAGATTTGGTAACGTGTTAAGCTAATCCCTAGGCGCTTTTCAAAAAGTTGCGTAGTTGATTGATCTGCCAAAGCGTAGTTGGTAGAGCAAATCATTTATTTCTGCCATGTCCTTCCTCTATTCATTTTTGATAAATCAATAATTGACTAATCAATTATAAAATATTTCATATCCTCTTGCAAGAAAAAGAGCTTGCACTGTTTTTTCACACAAAAAAAGCCGCCTGATTTGGCGACTCTTAGGGAGATTATTATGAAAAAGAAAAGTTTTAGGATTTTTCTAAACAAAGTTAGGAGGTCTTTGTTTATGCTTTCTATTATAGCGGACATTTCTTAAAGAAAGCTTACGACTTTATTTCAAAATGAAAACAAATTCTTTACAGATTCTTTTTCAGCGTTTAAAAATAGCTGGGAATATCTAGTAAGGTGTTCATCTGATGATTGCCTTGATAGTCAGACGTCAAGAAATTGATACTCTGAATCTGGCTATTTCTTGCAAAGTCAATATCCAGGCTCCGATCCCCAATATAGTAGGTATTTTCTGGCTCCAACCCGTACTTCTCCATCAGATACATGGCAGCTTCTGGGGTCAGGCTTGCGGGCAAAACCACTTTGACTGGTCAAAAATCTCTGTAAAAAGATTCCAAACCCAAAGTCCCGCAGGATGACAAAGGCATTCTCTCCCTTATGGGTATAGACAAACTGCTCAATTCCAGCTTCTTGTCCCCAGGATAGGACATCACGCGCCCCATCCATCAGAAGGACCTGGGCATTTTTTTCTCCGCTAGACTTTCTGCTCGGCGATGATTCAAGTCCGTCACATCCAGATGATACTCCTCCGCCACGGCTACTAAAAGATCTTGAACCGAATGCTTCAAGATGAAATCTTTAATGCTGGCTCGATCAAAGGGAAGCTGATAAGTTGCATAGGTCTCCTCAAGACCTGCTAAAATAGCATCATAGGAATCCAGCAAAGTTCCGTCCAAATCCCAAATAAAGGCTCGTTTTGTCATTTTTTCTTCTCTCCTACTTTTCGTCTATAGAGCTGACTCAAAAATAGCCAACGGAAAGCCATTGTCGAGCAGTGTCCCCTGTCCAGACCCCTGGAAGGCCAAAAGCCAAGGGTTACTCCAAGCAGATAACCGGCTCCAATTCGAATGACCCACATGCCAATCGTCGTTGCATAAAATGGAAGCTTCCCATTTCCCAAGCCTTGCCAAACAGCTGTATAGATGACCGTTCCTGCTGTAAACGGCGTTCCCAACAAAGAAAAGAGGACAACCGATAAACTAGCTTCTACTGCTTTTGTATCTTGTGTGTAGAGATGGGTCAGAAGGGTGCCCCCAAAAAAGATTCCCAAGGCAATGGGTAACATTAACACGAAGGACAAGCAGTAAGACTGCTTTCGAAGGCGGGCAATCTGCTCAAGATCACCTTCACCCAGGCTCCGTGCTACGAGCATGACCGTCGCTGTGGCCACTCCAAATACAGGCATGTAGTTAAACTGGGTCAAGGTCTCTCCGATAGCATTTCCTGCGACTGCCTCGGTCCCAAAAGCAACCACGATCGCAATGATTACCACATCTCCAGCCCGCATCATCAGCCGCTCTCCGGCAGCTGGAAGTGCTAAGTTCAAGAGCTTACGATCCAATCCCCAACGAAGGGGTGCAAAGGGTAGCTGGACCTTTTGCCACAAGAGGATGACGCCCACCAGACGGGCCAGCACCGTCCCCAAAGCTGCACCAACAATGCCCCAACCAAAAAGGAAAAATGGCCACAGAGGAGAATAGAGCGTTTAATAGATTGGTCAACAGGCTCACATACATAGGAATACGTGGATTGTTGGCCACCCGAACCAAGGAGCCCAAGGTCGTCATCAATCCTAAGAGAACTATGGTCCCGCCAACCAAGGAAAGGTAAATCCCCCCACTTTCGGCTACTGCAGCTTCAGTCCCCAACAGCGAAATCATCTGGCGTCCAAATAACAGCGAAGCCCCTCCTAAGAGAGCACTCAACAACAAGGTCACCTTCAGTGACTCTGTCGCATGGTAGGCAATATTATCTTGATTTTTTTCACCCAAGCTTTTTGGACATGACACTGGCAACTGCCGCACCCAGTGCCAAAAAAAGATAGCCTGATAGATGGTGATGATATTCCCTGCGACGGAAACACCTGAAATGGCAATCAAGCCCAGGTGAGCTACTAAATAAGAGTCCACCATGCCCATCAGCATTTGTAAGAAATTTTCACCCATGGCAGGAAGGGCGATGTTTAAGATTTTTTTGTATGAATTCATGCGTATATAAAAGAGCCAAACGGCTCTTTTGATCTTTCTAATACAGAGAATTAAAGTCCCAAGTAGTCTTCTACGGCTGCTTGCATATCTTTGGCTGCCACGCTTGTACGATGGCGAACCGGTGCAGTTTCAAGGCCGTCTACAGCCGGTGGCACAGGAACACCTGAGAGTGTGTGTAATTTAGTCAAGGCTTCGAAATCACCTAGACCTGTCTCGCCCGTCACCGCTTCTACTGCCACAACTGGGAATTTATAAGGACTTGCTGTAGAGGCAATGACTGTTTTAGCAGTATCTCCTGTTTGGCTCCGGTATTTTTGATAAACGGCTGATGCCACGGCTGTATGAGGGTCTTCGATGTAATCAGACGCTTCATAGACCCGCTTGATCTCTGCAGCAGTTTCTGCTTCATCTGCGTATGCAGCCGCAAACAAATCTAAGATGTCTGCATCAAAGTTGGACAATTGGTACTGACCTGTTGCAACAAGGCTTTCCATCAATTCTTTTGGTCTTTGTGGCATCATTGCCTACCAAGTGGAAAAATCAAGCGTTCCAAGTTTGAAGAGACCAAAATATCCATCGATGGACTGGTGGTCACCTTGAACTCACGTTTCTTATCATAGACATGTGTTTTGAAGAAGTCTGTCAAGACATTGTTTTCATTTGACGCACAGATCAATTTCCCAACTGGAAGACCGATTTGTTTGGCATAGAAAGCTGCCAAGATATTTCCAAAGTTTCCTGTTGGGAACGGTAAAGTTGACTTTTTTTCTCCCGCTGTGATTTGGCCTGTCTTCACCAATTGCGCATAGGCGTATACGTAATAGACAACCTGAGGCACCAAACGACCAATGTTCATAGAGTTGGCTGATGAGAAATTGCATCTTGTTGGCTGCTAATTTTTCACGAAGCGCCACATCATTGAACATGTGTTTGACATTGGTTTGGGCATCGTCAAAGTTTCCATCGATCGCGATGACATGGGTATTGTCCCCCGTTTGAGTCGTCATTTGCAATTCTTGCACCTTGCTGACACCATCTTTTGGATAAAAGACAATGATCTCTGTCCCTGGAACATCGGCAAAACCTGCCATGGCAGCTTTTCCAGTATCTCCAGAAGTCGCCGTCAAGATGACAATTTTATTTTCCAAACCGTGCTTTTTAGCTGCTGTTGTCATAAAGTAAGGCAAGATCGACAAAGCCATATCTTTAAAGGCAATAGTGGAGCCGTGGAAGAGTTCCAAATTGTATTGCCCATCGAGTTTGACAAGAGGAGCAATAGCTGGGGTATCAAACTTGCTGTCATAAGCATGAGAAATACAGTAGTCCAACTCCTCTGCTGTAAAGTCGTCCAAAAAGGCTGACAAGACCAGCTTAGCCACTTCTTGGTAAGAAGCGTCTTTGAGGGTGTCAAAATCCAGCTCTACTTGAGGATAAGAGACTGGAGTAAACAAACCGCCATCTGTCGCCAATCCTTGAAGGATGGCTTGACTAGCTGTTACAGTATTTTTTTCATCTCGTGTTGATTGATAAACTAATGTCATGACTGTTTTATTCCTTTACTAGTAGTCTTCTCATTATATCATAAATGTCAGAAAATTTAACGGCTTTTCGCCAAATCTTGGCAAAGGTCGGCAAACAGAAGCTAGATAAAAGAGAGCAGGCGCAACGACTTTGCTCCTACTCCCATGCGAATCTGTTTTTCAGGTGTCTGAAAGACTTGATCAAGCCAATCCCAACTCTGCTAAAACAGATGGGAAGTCTTTCTTCAAGCTTTCAAGAGCTACCGTTACTTCTTGACGAGTTTGGTTATTTTTTTCACAGTAACTTGACCGCTCTCAACTTCACTACTTCCTAAGGTAATCAAGGCTTTTGGCCGCAAAGACATCTGCTGACTTAAATTGTGCCTTGAGCTTGCGTCCAAGATAGTCACGTTCTGCCTTGAAACCTTGGATTCGAAGGGCCTGAACCAAGCTAAGCGCTGCTTCATTGACCTCATCTCCTAGGACAGCGATATAGGCATCTAGGCCTGTTTCGATCGGTAATTCAATGCCTTTCTTTTTCAAGAACGAGAAGGATCCGTTCCACACCGATACCAAATCCAAAACCAGCTGTCGCAGGGCCACCGAAGTATTCAACCAAACCATCATAGCGACCACCCTGCACAGACTGTCAATTCATTGCCTTCAATTTCTGTAATGAACTCAAAAAAATCGTGTGGTTGTAGTAATCCAAGCCACGCACCATATTGGTATCGATGACATAGGCTACCCCCAAGTCTTCTAACATCCGACGAACCGCATCAAAATGCGCTTGGCTTTCTTCATCTAGATAGTCTAGGATGGAAGGAGCCTGTTCAACCGCCGCCTTGTCTTCTTTTTCTTTTGAATCCAAGACACGAAGCGGATTTTCTTCTAAGCGACGTTGGCTGTCCTTAGACAATTGATCCTTCATTGGCAAGAGGTAATCAATCAAGGCTTGACGATAAGCCTGACGACTAGCAGGGCTTCCCAAGGTGTTCAAGTGCAAGGTCACATTGTCAATTCCCTAGTTCTTTCAGGAATTGCGCTGCCATGGCAATGGTTTCGACATCCGTTGCAGGATTGCTCGATCCAAAGCATTCTACCCCAATTTGGTGGAATTGACGCAAACGACCTGCTTGAGGACGTTCGTAGCGGAACATTGGGCCTATGTAATAGAACTTACTTGGTTTTTGTACCTCAGGCGCAAAGAGTTTATTTTTCTACATACGAGCGGACAACAGGAGCTGTTCCTTCTGGACGAAGCGTGATATGACGGTCTCCCTTGTCATAGAAGTCATACATTTCTTTGGTAACGATATCCGTCGTATCCCCTACTGAACGGCTGATGACTTCATAATGTTCGAAGATCGGTGTGCGGATTTCATCATAATGGTATCGCGCAAAGACCTTGCGTGCAAAAGCCTTCTACATATTGCCATTTCGCTGAATCGCCAGGAAGGATATCCTGGGTCCCTTTTTGGTTTTTGTAATTTCATAGCCTTCATCCTTTTGTCTTACTTTTTGCCTCTATTTTACCACAAATTCGAAGAGAAATGGAGGCTGGACCGAATTTCCTTCGTTCGACACGTTCAAAACCTCTTTCTCTTCTTGCCTTATCAGCCTGAATTATGAGAAAATGGAAGCCATACTACACTGAAAGGATCTTGCGATGAGAGAGATATCAAAATCAATGACCGCGCCCTGGCACTAGAGAAGTCGTTAATCGAAAAAAATTGGAGCTTGTATTTGATACCGATGTTGAGTTAGATGTCTATAATCTGGGACTGATCTACGAGATCCATCTAGATGAAGCCGGCACTTGCAAGGTGGTTATGACCTTTACCGATACGGCTTGTAGCTGTGCTGAGAGCCTTCCGATCGAAATCGTCGCTCGCCTAAAAAGAAATCGAGGGGATCGAAGATGTCAAGGTTGAAGTGACCTGGTCACCCGCTTGGAAAAATTACACGAATCAGCCGATACGGGCGCATCGCCCTTGGTCTTCCACCACGATAACAATCATTACCATTTAAGAAACGCAGTCAACTAATGAAGGAAGGCCTCTTTGAAATCCGATCCATAATAAAAAAACGAGGAACACCAGCTCTGCCATCAGAGTTTGTTCCTCGTTTTTATAATGTTTGAATCCATTCAAACTTTGTTTCACTACCAGAATGGACTAAGCCTCATCAGCTTTTTGGTTCTGGAAGGATTTGATACAACACAATTCCCAAGAATGGTTGACGTTGCGACACCAGTGATTTGAAGTCCCACCGAGTCGAAATCATCAAACCACCGATTCCCTGATACTAGGATCACACTTGCAATCAAGAGATTCTTTTTATTATCAAAATCAATCTTGTGTTTCAACTAAAGATTTTCAAACCGCTAGCAGCGATAACTCCCAAAGAGGGCAATCGACAAACCTCCCAAATACAGCGAGTTGGAATCGAGTGCAAAGAGTGCTGATAGCTTTCCCAATAAAAGCTCATGACAACCGCAATCACTGCTGCACCTGAAATAACGTAAACTGAGTAGATCTTACTCAAGGGCCATCACCCCGATGTTTTCACCCATAAGAAGTTACCGGAGGAGCTCCAAAGAATCCAGCAATGATCTGTGCCAAAGCCATCACCAGTAAGCGTATGGTCAAAGCCCTGGATCCTTGGAAGTAATCACGCTCAGTCAAACTATTTAAAGACCATCAGGTGACCAAAAGTGTTCTGTCATCGTCACAAAAGGCAATCGGAGCCATGGTCAAAATCGCACTTGGGATAGAGTTTAAAAGCTCATAATCCACAAATGGAATATCAAAGCTTTGGAACTTTGAATCCAATGGCTGAAGCTAACTCGGATGAAAGTGACAAAACTATGTCCTGTCAACAGACCAAGACCAATGAGAAAAGATATAGCCCTACGATTAATCCCTAGTAAAATTGGGAGATCACTCGATAATCTTTCTTGCCATACATGTTAAAGAGGATAACAGCAAAAGAGTGACCATCGAAATCAATAGAGCATAGTACCGCTGTAGCTTTTCATTTGATCAGGTTGTCGCATCAGCTGACAGCATGCTGAGGCAAGACTCAAACCAATCACCATGATAATGGGACCAACCACGATCGGTGGAAGGACCTTTATCAATCCAGTCATTCCCAGCAAAGCTTGACAATCAGAGCTACAAACAAGTAGACCAAACCACCCGCCATGGCACCTTGGGCAACTGCTGCGATTCCCATCTGTCTTCATCAACATCTGCATAGCAGCAATATAAGCAAAACTAGATCCCCATGTAGGCAGGGAATCTTATACTTGGTCACGGTTAAGTGAGCCAAGGTTCCCCAAACCAGATGAGAACAAAAGCAATGGCAGGATCAATTCCCAACCAAAATCGGTACCAGCACTGTCGCCCCAAACATGGCAAACAAATGCTGGAAAGATAAACCAACCAATAAACCAGGTTTTGGCATATCATTTACATCATATTTTAACGTCATTCACGATCGTAAAAACCTCCTAAAATTAAAGATGCGACAAGTTATGGCTGAACAAAAACATCTACCTTCGATGACCGAAATCATAAGGGAGTGCTCATGCTCCATCATCGACGATTTCTTTTTTTCATCAAACCACTTTTCAACTATACAAAAATCCCCCACAACAAGGAGATACACAAAAATATAGGCTGGTCTTCCCAGGCCTTTCATTTCCATAGCTCCTTGCCTGCCTCTCTGGACAGTATTAAAGGATTGATTCGATTAGTCACAATTATAGCAAATTATAGACGGATTTACAAGAAAAAAATGACAGATAATACACTCAAATCCCCCAAAAAAGTAATATTCATACGCTTCAGCGACAGGGTTAAAAAAATAGCGACTTTGAGCCAAAAAGAGGCTGGGACAAAAGTCCTAGCCTCTCAATTATTTTTGGATTGTCGAGCAAGACGCAGTGGTTGAGTGGGCTCTACTACGCTGATTTCATCAGCTTTTACAGCCCTACTCAACTGTGCGGAGGTGGGACGACGAAATCGAATTCTAACGAATTACCGATTTCGTCCCACTCTCTTTGGACAAAGTCGTCCTTGCAATTACTGTTTACCAGACTGTTCCATATTCCAGAAGTCGGTCACAGCACCACGTGATGCTGAAGAAACGATATGGGCGTATTTACCCAGAACCCCACGGCTATACAGTGGTGGCAAGGTTGTTTCAGCCTTCCGTTTCGCTAACTCTTCGTCTGAAACGTGCATGGTGATTTCTTTGGTATCTTGATCAACTGTCACCAGATCCCCAGTGTGGAGGTAGGCGATTGGGCCACCAACCTGAGCTTCAGGCGCAATGTGACCGACAACGAGACCATAAGTACCCACCTGAGAAGCGTCCGTCTGTCAAGAGAGCCACCTTGTCTCCTTGTCCTTTCCCAACGATCATGGATGACAAGGACAGCATTTCCGGCATACCAGGACCACCCTTTAGGACCCTACGAAACGAACAACAACAACGTCGCCATCCACGATTTCGTCTGAAAGAACGGCTTCAATGGCAGCTTCTTCAGAGTCAAAGACCTTAGCAGGACCCGTGATGTTACGGACCTTCACACCTGATACTTTGGCAACCGCCCCTTCTGGAGCCAAGTTCCCTTTCAAGATGATCAATGGACCATCCGCACGTTTTAGGATTTTCAAGTGGCATGATGACTTTTTGACCTGGTGTCAAATCAGCGAAAGGCTTCCAAGTTCTCAGCTACTGTTTTACCAGTACATGTGATGCGATCCCCGTGAAGGAAAACCATTCTTAAGAAGGTATTTCATGACGGCTGGCACACCACCGACATTGTAAAGGTCTTGGAAAGACGTATTGACCTGAAGGTTTCAAGTCAGCCAAGTGAGGCACGCGCTCTTGGAAATCATTGAAGTCTTCCAGCGTCAAAGTCCACGTTGGCCGCATGAGCGATCGCAAGCAAGTGAAGAGTCGCATTGGTGGAACCACCCAGCGCCATGGTCACTGTAATCGCATCTTCAAAGGCTTCACGGGTCAAGATATCAGATGGTTTCAGTCCCATTTCAAGCATTTTGACAACTGCACGACCCTGCTTCTTCGATATCGGCTTTTTTTATCAGCTGATTCAGCAGGGTGAGAAGAGGAACCTGGCAAGCTCATACCAAGGACCTCGATCGCTGTCGCCATGGTGTTGGCCGTATACATCCCACCACAGCCACCAGGGGCCAGGGCAGGCATTACATTCTAGTTGCTTTCACTTCTTCAGCGGTCATATCGCCGTGATTCCACTTCCCATTCCTTCGAAAAACAGAAACCAAGTCGATATCCTTGCCATCAGATTACCCGGTGCAATGGTTCCTCCGTAGGCAAAAGATCGCTGGGATATCCATATTGGCAATGGCAATCATCGAACCAGGCATGTTCTTATCACAGCCCCCGATGGCTACAAAGGCATCGACGTTGTGACCGCCCATAGCAGCTTCGATAGAATCCGCAATGATATCACGAGACGTCAAGGAGAAGCGCATACCTGGTGTCCCCATAGCAATCCCGTCCGCAACTGTAATGGTTCCAAATTGGACCGGCCAAGCTCCTGCATCTTTCACACCTTCTTTGGCCAATTTTCCAAAATCATGGAGGTGGATGTTACAAGGGGTATTTTCCGCCCATGTCGAAATCACTCCGACAATCGGTTTCTCAAAACTTTCATCGGTCATTCCCGTCGCGCGAAGCATGGCACGGTTGGGAGATTTTACCATGCTATCGTAGACACTACTACGATGGCGTTTGTCTAATTCTGTCATGTCATTCCTCTCGTTTCATTTTTTACCATTATAGCATAAAAGAGGCCACAAAGATAGGCAAGGACTTTTAAGGGATAGACAGCTGAAAAGTTTTTTTCAAAAATTTCAATTTTTTTGTCAAGTAACTTTACTTTACAAAAAAGTTTTGTTATACTGTTAAAGTTGATGAAAAATCAAACCCTAATTGAATTTATATCTTAAAAAGGAGAAAAACGAAATGGCAGTACCCTGCGTCGCACATCAAAAGCGAAGAAAAACAAACGTCGTACGCACTACAAAGTAACAGCTCCATCTGTAAACTTTGACGAAGCAACTGGAGATTACTCACGTTCACACCGTGTATCACTTAAAGGATACTACAAAGGACGTAAGATCGCTAAGCGCATCAGCTGAATAATAGAAGGGAGATACCATGCGTAAATATTACACTTGAACACAAAGAATCTGGTGAACGCTTGTACCTTACTTCTAAAAACAAACGTAACACTCAGACCGTCTTCAGTGAAGAAATACTCACCAAAACTGCAAACACGTCGTGTTTACAGAGGAAATAGGGTTCACTACACGTCAATAGATGTTAGAAACCTTGATTTAAGCGATTCTGAAATTTAATTTCATCACATTGCAATATAAATCAACCGAATCACTACCTTTT
>BNJU01003245.1_pt1 | contig 228211 bp, 356 predicted proteins | sample 8539281 | NCBI WGS metagenome assembly BNJU01 (sample SAMD00202456, study PRJDB9452) | human saliva metagenome | isolation source: human saliva | place: Japan | reverse complement strand
GTTACGTATTGCTCAGAGAGCTATCCCGTCGAGAAAATCATCGCGGCCCTCCCTACCATCCTCTGGACACCATGGCTTGCTATACGCTATTGGGCGGGAGAGCTCAGCGAAGGGCTGGAGATCGATGGCTCCACCTACGACGCCAAATGCCTTAAAGGCCGATAGCGCTGTTCCCAAGACCATCATCAGTATCATCCCATGCTTAAGGTCACCCAGTTTACCTTCGAGCCTGTACAAGAGATACCATGTCCTCTACGCCGATGAAGAGAGCCGTGAGGCTGCCATCGTAGACCCAGGCTCGCATGCGCCACTCTGAGGAAGAGAAGCCCGTGACTATCACGGAGCAGGACTGACGACTGGCCTGATGCTCATGCACCCATCAGCACTTCGATCATGTATGGGGAGCCGCACACGTCCTCGAGGAGTGGCCTCATGTATCACAGCCTATGCCAACGCTATTGACTTCGAGAAGCTGCCTCCCTTCTGGAGCAACTCCAAGGGCTAGCTGCTGTTCCACTACCACTGGAGGATGTTCCAGCAGGCGCTACACGACGGTGGAGCAGGATGATCTCGTTCAGCCTCGGCAGAAGAGCTTCGAGTCTCTCTGTCCTCGGACATGCGGTCACTGCCTACTATGCGCCTGAGTCTGGGATCTTCTTACTCTCTGGAGACGCCTACTCCGAAGACAATTTTGGTCGCACGGACTTCTGGTGCGAGCTATGAGCAGCTTGATTGAGTCAATCCGTGCTCAAGTATCTCCACTACCCGACGAGACGATTGTCTTCAGCGGCACTGGTACCAGAGACTACTATTGGATACGAGCGTCGTAAGAATCCCTTCCTCCAGTAGTTTTGACCTCCCTCCCAGAGGCAACTTACTCCCGAGTCGACAGCTTTGCGGCTGTCTGACTACGAGCCGACGTAGAAGCGAATTGGTCAGTGTATCTTTGGATGCCCTTGTGGCAAATACCCATGGGGAATAGGCACTTGATGCACCTCGTAAACTGCATCATGACATACCCATCAGATGAAGAAACTTGTCGCTACATGGCCAGATCGCAGGATGACTTCTTCCCTGGCACTGGCACAAGCACCCACCAGTCTGGGACGCTGGACGGCCTAACGTCTTCACGACCGTCGAGCGACGCACGCATCACTTCGATCAAGAATCAGGCAAACTCGGGACTTGCTGGGCGTACTCGGGCTCAGAGCTTCCTCGAAGATGAGCTCATCCGTATCAGTAAGAGTGCAGTATGACCTCTCCGAGAATGTTCGTCGTCAGCCACTCCTACAGAGACAAGGCACGTAAGTATGTCCGCCTGCATGGCAAGCTGAACTTCGCTCGGGTGGATCTTTCTACGATGCACTCTACGTACTCAAGACTCGGCGCTGTTCCCTCAGGCTAGTCCTCCCCAGTCTCAACTACGGCACGACTAAAGAATCAGCACGGAGAGATGGAGCTGCCCTCAGGGCCTTCCTCGACGCTATCGTCAGCAACCCCAACGGCAAGCTCTCCTCCAGCATGGTATCCCGCCTACGAGTCGATCATCGACCAGTACCTCGGCAAGCTCCCCGAGAGCTTCACCTTCAATGGCAAGAAGTACACCCCACAGAGCTATGCTCGGGAAACTTGGGTCTCAACGCCGACGACTATGTATCGCTGACCTCCTTCACACATCACCCTTCTACAGCAAGTTCGCCCTCGAGATCGAAGACAACTGGCGCTGGGCTGAATCCTACAACCTCCCCATCGATGAACTCATGCGCACGATGGGTACGCTATCGACAAGGGCTACACCATCGCTTGGGGCTCTGACGTGAGCGAAAGGGTTTCACCCGTGACGGTATCGCTGTCCTACCCCGACGTTGGAAGAGATCGAAACGAAGGGCTCGGACCAGGCTCGCTGGATCGGTCTGAACTTCTCCGACAAGCAGCGCCTGCTGACTCAGCTCATCCATTCAGGCTGATGTGCCCGAAATCGATCACTCAGAGTACCGCCAGAAGGGCTTTGACAACTACGAACTCACCGACGACCACGGTATGGTCATCTACGGATCGCAAAGAATCAGACTCGGCCGCAAGTTCTTCATGGTAAAGAACTCTTGGGGGTGAGGCAGGTGCCTCACAAGGGCATCTGGTACGCTTCTTACAACTTCGTCAAGGGTAAGACGATGAACATCGTGCTCCACCGCCTCGGCTCTTCCCCGATGACATCGCCAAGAAGCTCGGCATCAAGACCATAATGAGCTCCCTGATTTCAACAGTACATAGCGCGATACGCGAGGCCATCCTGTAGCACTACGGGTGGCTACTCATCTATCAGCCCCTTCGAGATAAGAACTTTCTTGATAGTTCTTTCGACGAGGATATACTCATTCTACCTAGCCTCCATACGGGTCCCATAGGGAAAATAATTGCAAACGTCAAGAAAGTATTTGGTGGAGTAAAATAATTTAACGTATATTTGCAGTGTGTTTTCATGGTATTAGATTTAGGTTAACGAAGGGAATTGGCTGTCGGGAGACAGTCAATTCTTGTTTTCATGCTCTAGTTCCCATCTGCCGTTGTGCATAGCTCACCTGACCCAACGATGGCTATCCGGCAAAGCATCTACTTCCCTTTAGGATCTATCAGATAATGAGTAACTGAGCAAACCCTCAGAGAGAGCTCCAAGCGATCACTCTTCTCTAGAGGCATATGAACACAGCAGTAATCACTATGGCACAGAGCAACTAAAACCATTAGTCGCTGAGGTCTGCGCAGCAAGCGATACGATAAAGCTCTCATCCTAGTCACTCTTTGGGTAGCACCTATGAAGGACCACACAAGAACCTTCGCTACCTGCGTCAAGCCTTTGCATGAGACTTTCCCCGACCAGACATATCATATGGCCTTCACCTCCAAGTTCTGCATCCGCAATGGCGAGAAAGACCGGTGAAGAATACTACACTACTGACAAGTGGCTCGAGCTATAGGAGAAGCCGGCTATACGTGCTGTCAGGCATCCAGTCGCTACACGTCATCCCAGGGCTGAGAGTACTCGTTTCATCGGTGACCGCTACATCCCGCAGTTCCATCGACTCTACCGTCACATCCCCACTACAATCGGCGTACCCCTTCTGTGGAGTCAAGCTGATATAGAGCGTGTCGGAGACTGCCTCTATTCCTCTTCGAGAGCGTCTGGAGCGTGGGGAAGCCCTCATCCTCATGGGGCATGGCAACAACACCGATAAGCACCCCGAAGTAATGGTCGCTACCGCCGTCTCCATGACTATCTGCAGAAGCGACTGCTCACGTATCCTCATCGGGACGGTAGACTTTGAGGATGACATGCTCTAGAGGACGTCGCTGAGCGACTAGCAAGAGGTGTGTCCCGTGAGCACGACGCTCAATCTCCTCCCACTGATGTCTGTAGCTGGAGACCATGCGCTCAATGACATGGCGGTGACGAAGAGAGGATACCCCTCTGGAGGAGCAGAGCTGGAAAGATCCGCTTCCGTGCTCTTGGCTATCGTGTCGATGAGGAGACATTGCCACCTACATGGACTAGCAGACTTGCCCACTCCGTCAGATCTGGCTTGATCATCTGATGGCAGCAGAGCGGGAGCAGTAACGCCTAAGCACGATCGAAGTACGTATATCTGCATCGACAATTCCCTCGACTATGAATAAGCGTCTCTATCTACTCCTCCTCAGCTCTGGCCTCTGGGCACTAGAAGCCTGCTGGAGCCATGCACATCATGGAGGATTTATTCCCTGAAGTGGTGCATCATCTGGTATCTCATAGCTCTCCCCTATGGTCTTCAGCTATCGCTTTTAGCAGCCCGTCAGGTCAAGACTACTCCTCGCATGAAGAGTTCTTTCGCCTTGGCAGCTGCTTATACTTTCATTCTCTCGCTCTAAAGATGCCTCCCGTCCGCGGGAGTAGTCCCCACCTTACTGGGACCACATTAGTACGCTTACGATTGGTCCCATGCAATGCCCTTTAGTCGGAGCTATCGTGTTTCTTCCGTGCTCTACTATTAGCTCACGGAGGTATCAGTACACTGGGGGCAAATATCTTCTCGCTATCTATTGCAGGCCTTTTGTTGCCTACGCACTCTATCGCCTTCTAACCCTGCTCGCTTACCAAAAGAGTCTGGTCATCTTCATCGCAACCTTCTGCGGATCGATGACAACCATATCGTCACCTCTTTCAACATTGCTGTTCACCCTGATACTGTCACAGGTGTTATGGGAGCTGCATGGAAGTTCCTCGGAATCTTCGCCATCACGCAGTGCCACTCTCTATTATTGAAGGTATCTTGACAGTGCATTGCACTTCGCCTCCTTGAAAAAGAGCCAAGCTAAAAACGACCACCAGCGTAGAAGCGTCCAGCACACAGTCCTCGACAAAGAGCAGCCTACGCCCAGCAATCTCATTTGGCTCTCAATTCTGCTGTAGTCTGCCTTGCATTACCCATCTTAGCAGGCCTATCTTCGACATCGGAGCAGGCACAGACGACCAGCCGGAGAAATGATTGGGGCACTGACTCCTGGCTTCAATCCAGCTCCATTCCTTGAGAGCTTCGAGCCATCAGAGTTTGCAGACCTCTTCTCTTCGCACTACAGGTAGCTATTGGTATTGCCTATTCGCCTGGGGATACTACCAGCTCATTTATAAGAGACATCAAACCAAGCAGAAGGAGCAACAAGAAGCCTAATGTCCATCACAAAGCACTGCTCTGACGCCCTACGCTCCGTGAGGAGCAGGTACTTATTCTGTGTCTACTTCTCCTTGGGGTAGCACTTGTGCTGCAGCATACAGCTTATCTCCTGCATGCTAGCAGCTGCTATCATTGGCTTGACTTTGCCTCGAAGCACAGGAAAAAGGATGGCTTTTTGACACGCAGACTCCTCATCCTCCTCATTCTTCATTCTCCTCTCAATTCTACCGATTGCCTTAGGCTAGGAGAAGGGAGCTCTATGGATAGACTTCTGAGGCTGGGGTGTCACGAAGGTAGGCAGTGTACTGGCTGTCAAGACGGGACTTCGCTGCTTAGCCTCGCCTCCTCGATGATGCTCCTCCCTACAACTTCTTCCTCTCCACCGACTCTACACAGTGCTACGCAGTCTTGGTACTCCTAAGCTCTTCATTGAGTCTCATTGAGCTCACCTACCATATATCTTCGTCCTGAGGACGGCAGTGGGCAAATCTGTCTGGCACAGACGAGTCGTTTAGCTTACCATGGGAGCTTGAGTGAGAAGCTTCAGCACTTCGGCATGCTCCTCTCGCGCACTGTTCATATTGCCAAGTGGAATCAGACAAACTTTACCTTGGGCTCCAATCTCGAGGATATGAAGATGAAGGCTAAGAAGCAGCTCGCACAACAGCACTGAGAGTATGAAATCACTTTCCTCTACTGCAAGTCAAAGAGCCATCCTTCCACTATGAAGATGGATATGAGGCTCTCCGCGTGTCACCTGCACCATACAGAGGAGAGCGTATAGCTCTCATCGGGCATCAATGGCAGGGAAGTCTACCCCTCTCTACCTCAGGACTCCAACCCCTCATGGAGCGGGAGAAGTTCATCTCCATGGGCAACTTATTCGCTCAAGAGCGAGAGTCTCCCTAAGACACAGTAGCGCCTGTACCACAAAAACTCCAATTACCAGCTCTTCACCCTCTGTCGAGGATGAGATCGCTCGGACTTAAGAATATGGGTCTGCGTGAGGCAGAGCTCCATAAGCGACTTGAGGAACTCTTGACTCGCTACAACCTTGCCGAGCTCCGCCACAAGCCTCCCCATGAACCGAGCGAAGGCCAAAGATGGTGTCTGGTAGCTGTCCTCGCCACGATCCTGAGGTTCAATCCTGGACGAACCTACGGCAGCACTTGACGCGCTGTACACGGAGCGGTGTTGGACTTACTGGAGCAGCTACACTTTGCAGGAAGACCATATCATCTCCACCCACGATATGGAGCTCGGCCAGTCGCTTCGCCGATCGAGTATTACCGATGGAGGCAGCAAACTGATTTGTGATCGCAAGGGCTCCTGATCTTTGGTCCGATAGTCATCCTGCTAAAGGATAAGCACCTTCCACAGCCCTGGGCATGGCGAACTCGCACGCATCAGCAGGCGCCTCTCTGCCCAATCCGTACGGAGCACAGCAGTATCACCCTCCCGCTCTTCCTATCATCGGAGGCCCTCTCCCATACTCCTCGTCGGAGGAGGAAAGGGGATATGGCGCAGTGCCCAAGGACTTATTGAGCGTCGCATCCCATTCAAAGTCATGGCACCAGCTCTCTGCGATGAGCTACAGAAGCAGCACGACGAGGTGACTTTGAGTGGATTCCTCGCTCACACAGGGATCTCCGATGTAGCGTGAGCACGTATCATCATCTTAGGAATAGGGAGACGCTGATGAGGAGCTTGCTTTGCTCAAGAGCTTGAGGCTACAGGCTACCTCTTCTCCCTGCTCAGCGATGCGACGCGAGGGAAACTTACAGTTTGGTGCCACTGCACACAAGGAAGGCATTACCCCATCAGTGCACAGCGACTACCGCCTCCCCGAGATCACACAGCAGCTCAAGACGGCATGGAGTGAAACACTTCCCGATGGCTTCGAAGCACGTCTACGAGCCCTCTCTCAATATCGTAAAGCACTACAAGAGGCTACCGATGAGGCTGAGCGTACTCGTCTGCGTCAGGCCTACGACAAACTAAAAGAATCACTACTACAGGATACGATCCATGATCGGACTCATTAGTATCAACCATAAGACAGCCTCCCTCTCGAGACGTGAGCAGTTCGCCCTCGGAGAGGAAGAAGCAGTCCAACTTATCTCACAGTGGCAAGAGGAGCAAGGTCTACTTGGTGGCTTTGTCCTCTCTACTTGCAACCGCCTGGAGATCTATTACGAAGCACCCAACCAAGTAACACAGGAGCTTGAGTCTACACTCATCCGCAGTCTCTATCGCTTCAAGCGCATACGTCACTCTGGGGACGAATCGATCTTCACGACTCTACATCACACAGAGGCCATACGTCACCTCTTCCGCTTGGCTTGTGGACTGGAGTCAATGGTCCTTGGAGAAACCCAAATCCTCGGACAGCTGAAGGAAGCCTATCGTCGTGCTACGACTCACGAGCAGAGTACAGCCGTGATCTCTCGTCTCTGTCATCGAGCCTTCGAGACTGCAAAGAAAGTGCGCAGTGAGTACCTACTCTCAGCGACTCCGATCTCTGCAGGGCACAGCAGCCGTCGACTACCTCCGACAGCGTATAGCGAACTTCTCCGAGCAGCCCGTACTCATCCTCGGAGCGGGACAGATGGCAGAAGTCATTGCCCACCGCCTACAGGAGCTCCAGCATCCTATGGTGAGCATCTACAACCGTACCCGTGAGCGAGCCATAGCCTTTGCTGAGAAGCATCAGATCTCCTCGGTGTACTCGGATGATCATCTTCCTCAGGCGCTCACGACCTCTCCTATCACCTTCGTCGCCACCTCTTCTCTTACTCCGATTATCACGGAGGAGCTCCTTGTACATATACCACAAGGGGAGCGCTACTTCTTCGATATGGCCGTGCCACGCAATGTCAATCCATCGCTGGACGAAGTACCCCACCTCCACCTCTATACGATCGATGATCTGAGGAGTCAGCAGTATCTCTCGGGCGAAGAGATTCATCAGCACGAGGAGATACGTAGCTACATCCAGTCGATGGTACAGGACTTCCTCCAGTGGTGCGATGCTGCAGAGGTGAGACAGACCATCGGTCTTATCCAGCAGGTATCCCATCAGCTCCTCGACAAGGAACTCTGCCCTTCCCCACGACTTAAAGCGAAGAGGAACGTAAGCTCATCTCACACTGGGACGAACATCTACGTACCACTTACACGACTGCGATCGTCTCCGCACTGCGAGAGCTGAGCAGACGACAGGGACTTAAGACCCACTCCAAGACACTCCTCCAGCTCTTCACCCATATACAAGGTAGCTCCCATCACATGACTCCTAAGACCTTCATCCTCGGGACGCGAGGAAGCCAGCTCGCACTGCGCCAGAGTGAGATGGTACTGCGATGCCCTCCTCCAGCACTTTCCTACCCTTCAGATCGAGCTCAAGATCATCAAGACAAAGGGGGACAAGCTCCAGCATCTCTCCCTGATGCCCGGGAGACAGGGCTCTTCACGGGAGCTCTGAGGAAGCACTGCGAGCTGGAGAGATAGACTTCGCCGTGCACAGCCTCAAGGATCTTCCCGTTAATCCTGCTCCTGGCACCCGCATAGCAGCTTATCTGCCTCGTGCCGTCACACACGACACGCTCATAGGTCCGATGCCTCTCGAGGCTTTGCCCGAAGGTGCTCTCATCGGGACATCAAGCCGGCGCCGCGCCTATCAGATAGCTCTCCACTATCCTCATCTGCGCACCGAGCCCATCCGAGGGAATGTAGAGACTCGCATGGGGAAGGTCGACGCTGGACTCTTCGATGCTACCCTCCTCGCAGAAGCTGGTCTCACTCGTCTGGATATGAAGGACGTCACCCGCTATCCTATCAGTGAAGAGATCATCGTACCTGCCCCTGGGCAGACGCTATTGCCGTCCAGACGCGAGACGAAGATGGTGAGCTGCAGACCCTACTTCAGCAGATCCATGACGCAAAGACCGAGCGAGAGGTTACCATTGAGCGAAGCCTCCTCAAGCGCTTAGGTGGCGGCTGTGCCCTCCCTTGGGCTGCGTCTGCCATATCGAGGGCGAGATGGCAGAGCTTCGTGTCTTCTACGCGAACGCTTCGGGGACGGAGCACTCATCTGGCTACGCACCGCACCCCACTCTGATATTGACACCCTACTCTCGCAGCTCATCGAGCGCCTTCAGCATATCACCACAGCATGAGTACCGTATATCTCGTCGGAGCAGGTCCTGAGACCCCAAGCTCCTTACCCGTCGTGCCTACGAACTGACTCACCTCAGGGAGATCGTCGTCTGACGCACCTCGTCTCTCCCGCGCATTATCGAGCCTCATCCTCGACTACTCGCCCTACAATGTAGGAAGCGCGAGGCGCGCACTCGGCGAAGCAGCCCGAGATCAATGCGCTGCTCGTCGAGCTGGCTTCTGAGAGGGCGAGCAAGATCAGCACGTCTCAAGGGCGCGATCCCCTTTGTCTTTGCTCACTGGAGGAGAGGAGATGAACGTACTCCGCGAAGCTGGTATCCGCTATGCGAGATTGTGCCAGGGATCACGGCAGGGCTTGCTGCTCCCGCCTCACTTTGATATTCCCGTGACGCACCGAGCAGTCAGTCGTTCGTTCACTTGCCTTACCGCCCACTCGAGTCAGGAGAGCTCCCTGCCTTCGACTGGCAAGCTCTGCTAGCTCGGCGGTACGCTGATCTTCTACATGGGTGTTCGCCAAATCGCTTCGATTAGCCAAGCTCTCATCGAGGCGGGATGCTCCGCAGCGACCCCAGCAGCTTTGGTTAGCCGAGGGACGACCCCACAGCAGGCACTCTTAGCACGCACCCTCGGGGAGTTCACTGACCCTGAAGAAGACTTCACGGCCTATACGCCCGCCCTCTTCGTCATTGGTGAGGTGATTCGTCTGAGTGAAGGTCGCACGTCACGCGCCTTGGCTGGGAAGAAGGTCATCGTCACGCGAGCACGTCATCAAGCCTCCTCACTGCAGGAAGCCCTCGAAAGTGAAGGCGCCGAGGCACTCCTTCTCCCGACCATCGAACTATCATCCAACGAAGCCATCAACGCAGAAGTCGCCACACACCTCGGTCAGCTGGCGCGCTACGGCTGGATCTTCTTCACCTCGCCCAATGCCGTGGAGTTCTTCTTCGCAGCACTGCACCGAGCTGGACTTGATGCCCGTGCGCTCGCCCTGCCGTATTGCGTCGCTGGGACCGATGACCACGGCAGCGCTCGAAGCTCAAGGTATCAAGCCCGACTTCATGCCCAGCGAGTACCACGCTAAGGCCTTCGCCCGCGAATTTGTAGAGCAGGTCTCTGCTGTCCACGATAAGTCCCCTGCTTCTACCGGCTTCGGCACTGGCGCATGACGACCTTTGCTCACCTCCTTCAGGAAGCAGGCTACCGCTGCGAGCGCCTTCCGCTCTACACCAATAGTCCGATTCATTACGAAGCGGAGGAGCTTCGGGCGACGCTGGCATCAGCTGACTACCTGACGGCATGCAGCTCATCGGCGATCCATCACCTTTGTAGAGCTACTGGAACAATATCAGCTGACCGACCTGCTACGTGAGCTTCCCATCGCAGTCCTGAGAGCAAACGGCAGGTGCCGTACTGAAGCTATCGGCCTTGAGCCCCAGCTCATCGCACCGCAGGCGACCATCCCATCGCTCGTCGGAGCTCTCATAGAGCGCCTCGCTAGGGCATTCTTCATCATCCATCACCAAGTAGTAGCGGGGTGAGGGCATCAGGTCCTGCCCCCGCTTTCATGCATGTGGATCGCCTTTCTATGGAAGCCGCAGCAAGCATATAGGAGAGGGAGCAAAGGTATACCTCGCCATCGCGAGGAATATACCTTTACTGCCGAGAACATACCTTTCCGCCGTGAGGGAATATACCCTTACCGCCGTGAGGAATATACCTTACCGCCGTGAGGAATATACCTTTCTATCGTAGGGCATATACCTTTTGCTCGAAAGGTATATACTATTCAGCCGAAGGTATATACTATCTGTTCCAAGGGTATATACTATTTTGACTGAAGGGTATATACCTTTTCATTCCACCTCAATAAAGCCAAGGACGAGAGGTCGGGAAGCCACCGCAAGCCCCTCAGGAGATTTTGTGCCGCCAGTAGCGGACAATATTGTCTTAAAACGGGGAAAGAGTATATTTGACGTGAGCAAGCTAAGGATTTTCGCCTCGATGACGCGACGAGCTACCACTGAGATGCCGATCCGCTAAGCACCGCTCATACGCTGAGCATACAGCCACAGCGAAGCTGACAACAAACAATACAGCAAATACACATACAATGGAACAAGTCGATGTGCTCCTCGGCTGCAGTGGGAAGCGATGAAGGCAAAGGGAAGATCGTCGATGTACTGACGCCCTCCTATGATATTATTGCACGCTTCCAAGGCTGGTCCCAACGCGGGGCATACGCTGGAATTCGAAAGAGAAAAGTACATCCTTCGCTCCATCCCCTCAGGTATCTTCCAGGGCGACAAGATCAACGTCATCGGTAATGGTGTGGTCCTTGACCCCATCCTCTTTGCTGAAGAAGCTCGCGCACTCTCCCGCAGCGGGCACGATCTGCGTAAGCGCCTCGTCATCTCTCGCAAGGCACACCTGATCCTACCCACGCACCGCATGATCGATGCTGCACAAGAGGCAGCCAAGGGCGGTGCTAAGATCGGGACGACAGGGAAGGGCATTGGTCCCACCTATACCGACAAGGTCAGCCGCACAGGCTGCGCGTCGGGGACATTCACCTCGACTTCCTCCGCAAGTACCAAGAGGCGAAAGCGAGCGTCACCTGACCCTTCTCCGCGCTTATCAGCACCCCACGGAGGGCCTCGAAGCTCTCGAAGCTCAGTGGATGGATGCGATCAAGCACTCGAAGAGTTCACCTTCATCGATAGCGAAGAGTATATCAACGATGCGCTTCGCTCCTCACGCCGCGTCTTAGCAGAGGGTGCACAGGGCTCGCTCTAGATATCGACTTCGGCTCCTATCCCTTCGTCACCCGAGCAACACAGTCTGCGCAGGTTGCTGCACAGGTCTCGGCGTCGCCCTCGACAGATCGGCGAGGTCTACGGGATCTTCAGGCTTTTACTGCACCCGTGTCGGTGCGGAGTCCCTTCCTACGGAGCTCTTCGACGAAACGGGTGAGCAGCTCTGCTCGCTGGGTCATGAGTTCGGCTCTGTGACAGGTCGCCGCCGCCGCTGCGGTTGGCTCGACCTCGTAGCTCTGCGCTATACGGTGATGCTCAATGGTGTCAGCCGCCTGATCATGATGAAGAGCGACGTCCTCGATAGCTTCGCCACGATCCGCGTCTGCACAGACTACGAGATCGATGGTGAAGACGCGCAACTTCCCTATGAGCTTACCGACGCAGTACGCCCTGTCTACACCGAGCTCAAGGGGTTGGCAGTGCGACACGACTAAGCTCACCTCCGCAGCGGAGTTCCCTCAGGAGCTCAAGGACTACATTACCTTCGTAGAGCGTGAGATCGGTGTACCCATCACGATCATCTCCGTTGGGCCAGATAGAGATCAGACGATTACCCTCCATCCTGAGCTCCTGCCCCAGACCCACTGAATAGACTTCGATGACCTATCACGAAGCTATTGAGTATCTCTATGCGGCTACGCCCGTCTTCCAGCAGGTAGGCACCACGGCATACAAGCCAGGCTTAGAGACAACACATACCCTGGACACACACTACGGCCATCCCCACCGCTGCTACCGCACGATACATGTCGGTGGCACGAATGGTAAGGGGTCGGCTTCCCACACGATAGCAGCCGTCTTACAGGCCTGCAGGCTATCGTGTGGCTCTTCCATCCCACCTCTTAGACTTCCGTGAGCGCATCCGAGTGAATGGAGAGATGGTGAGCGAAGACTTCGTTTTGTCGCTTCGTAGAGGAGGCTAAGCCCCTCATCGAAGAGCGTTCGCCCTTCCTTCGAGATCACGACGCTCATGGCTTTCGACTACTCTCGTCAGGCACAGGTAGACTTCGCCGTCATCGAGGTTGGGCTGGGAGGACGACTTGACTGCACCAACATCATCTCCCCCATCGCCTCCGTCATCACCAGCATCAGCAAGGATCATACCCAGCTACTCGGAGATACGCTCGAGGCAATAGCTCGGGAGAAGGCGGGTATCATCAAGCCTCATACGCCCGTCATCATCGGGCGAGGCGAATCCCTGAAGTGCGCGAGGTCTCTTGTGAAGAAGGCTACCGAAGAGGAGGCTCCCATCATCTTCGCCGAAGAAGCCGTACACATCAAGGCACAGACGCCTCGAGTTCCCGGGCCAGAGCTTTACGCTCGAGGGAGAAGAAGCCCTCCTACTACTTCGGCTTAGGGTGGACTCGTACAGCGAGATAATCTTCCGAGCTATCTATGCGCGACGATAAAGAGCTACGTAGTCGAGGAATCGCCATCTCAGAGGAAGCATTCTGTGATGGGCTACGTGATGTCGTTTCGCTCACAGGGCTACGCGGACGCTGGGAAGTACTATCTCAGCACCCCACCCTCATCTGCGATACTGCACACAACGAAGATGGCGTCCGCTATATCGTAGAGCAACCTGTAGCCTCACAGCGTCCTCTGCACATCATCTTCGGCATGGTCAATGACAAGGATATCCGCGGAGTACTACAACGTCTACCGAAAGAAGCACGTTATTACTTCACCGCAGCCTCCGTGCCACGTGCCCTCTGCACCAGAGGACTCTACAAGCCTGCGAGCAGTATGGACTACAAGGCGCCACTATCCGAACGTCCACGAGGCGCTCATCGCTGCTCGCAAGGCGGCAAACCCAGATACAGATGTCCTCTAGTCGGAGGGAGCAACTCTCATCTCCGACCTCTTGGCGGACTTCTCTACCACAGATATCAACTAACTAATAATTCTATCAATATGGAACAAGCAAAGCTGTCACTGCGTGACAAGCCAGCTGCCCGCTGGGGTGCGCTGGCACTCCTCTCGCTGACGATGTTCTTCGCCTACATGTTCGTAGACGTACTCTCTCCAGTGAAAGACGCTCGTCGAGACCGAGCTCGGCTGGGACCTCTACTGTCTTCGGCTCTATGGCGGGAGGAATTCTTCCTCAACGTCTTCTTCGGGTTCCCTCATCCTCGCAGGTATCATCCTCGATAAGATGGGTGTACGCTTCACTGCGCTACTCTCAGGTAGCTTCATGGTCATTGGGGCCCTTATCAAGGTCTATGCCCTGAGTGCAACCTTCCGCAATGGAGGTCCCATATGATGCTATCAATAGCTTCAGCAGCTCCATCCATGGCATCACGGGGTGGAATCCTCCCACGGCTCTTCTGTGCCTGCCTCGGCTTCATGCTCGGCTGTGGTACTGAGATGGCTGGTGACGGTATCCCGTGCTATCGTCAAGTGGTTCAAGGCAGATCAATGGCACTCTCGCTATGGGGCATCGAGATGGCTGCAGCACGTCTTGGGGTAGCTGCTGCCTTGTGGATCTCTCCTGGCTATCTAAGAAGTTCGAAACAGTACAGGCTCCCGTAATCTTCTGCGCCCTGCTCCTTTGCAGTAGGTCTGATGCTGTATATCGTCTACTCTTCATGGATAAGGCACTTGATAAGGATATCTGAAGGGCGAAGAGAGAAGAAGCAGAAGAACCCTTCAGTTCTCTGACCTTGGTAAGGTCTTTGGCACAGGCGTCTTCTGGGATTGTCGCTGTCCTGTGTACTCTACTACTCAGCCATATTTCCCCTTCCAGTTCGCCACTGAGATGCTACAATACAAGGTAGGCTTTGATAACGAATTCGCATCGCGTATCTTCAGTGTCTTCCCATTTGGAGCTGCGCTCGTGACACCTTTTACTAGGCTACTATCTTGACCGCAAGGCAGGCAACGATGCTCATCGTTGGTTCTATTCTTATGATTGTCTGCCACCTGACCTTTTTGCTCTCTATCCCTTCGTATACTGATAGTCAGCAGTGGGCATTGTGCATGAGCTGCGATCGTCCTCCTGGGATATCCTTCCACTCGTACCAGCGACACTCATGGCTCTGTTCCTCAAAGCTTCATCGACAACAAGGTACTGGGATCCATCTATTCAGCTATCTTCTGGATCCAGAACATAGGTCTGATGACTGTGCCCATCATCGTAGGTAGCAGTCCTTGACTCGTCCAATAAGGCGTACACCCGAAGGTCAGCCCAAGGACTCATACGCCAGGGCTAGCTTTGTCTTCGCCAGCTTCGCGTGCTCATCGCTCTACTAATGAGCCTCCTTCCCTCAAGGCTCTCGACGCAAGAAGCACCACGGTCTCGCGAGCTGCCCAACGGGCCAAAGTAATCCTTGCATCCTAGTCGCATCGCGAGTGCCGCTCCCTTTAGCTGGGGCGGCACCTCGCTGCTTTTAGAATCGTCTCTACAAAGGCCATGCACCAATGCCATAAGAGTAATAGAACCAGTACTGGTCGCCACCCGACCAGCACTGGTCACCAAATTACATATGATTCGCGAGCTGACCAATACTGGTCAACCGTCGACCAGCACGTTCATTTTCATCCTCCTCTGGCTTTCTGCTTTTAGAGCAAGACGGACAACCGCATAGTGCTCAAGCTGGCAGTCGATACCGCTTTTAGCACGAACAGCCTCGGTAGGTGGGCGGAAATGATCAGGGTAAGACTACAGCAATAGTAGTTTGCACCTCTCAAAGCAGTAGTTGCTCCAAGTACGAACCAATAGTCGTTCACATCCCAAACAAGTAGTCGTTTGAGTACAATGCCATAGTGGTTCGAGCAGAGAGCAGTAGTCGTTTACGAAGTGACCATCCACGGAGTACTATGATACGGGACGACATACTACAAGGACAGCATCATGAGAGAAGCTTAAGAGCCTTATCTCCACGAAGCTCATCCTCGGGCATCTTAGCTTTTTACCGTATCTTTGTGCATCATTGTGTAAAGCTCTCACCGAGGCACAAGAGACAACGATAATATATGGCAGTCGAAATAAGACAGATCACGGAGAAAGCCGACCTGAGGAAGTTCGTCAAGTTCAACCTCCAGCTCTACAAGGGCAATCCGTATCACGTACCTGGGCTCATCGAGGACGAACTCCTCACGCTGGACCCAGCACGCAACCCCGCCTTTAAGTTCTGCGAAGCCGCATACTTCCTCGCCTATCGCGATGGGCGTATCGTCGGGCGTATCGCAGGGATCATCAATCACCGCGCCAACGAGACGTGGAACCAAACAACGTACGCTTTTGGCTTCGTCGACTTCATCAATGACAATGAAGTCGTCGATGCGCTCTTCAAGGCTGTTGCCGACTGGGGTAAGGCCCGTGGCAAGGATATGCTCCAGGGGCCCATGGGCTTCTCTGACCTTGACCACGAAGGGATGCTCATCGAGGGCTTTGACCAGCTCGGTACGATGGCTACGATCTACAACTATGCCTACTACCCTCAAGCACATGCAGCGCATGGGCTTTGTCAAGGATCAGGACTGGCAGGAGTATAAGATCATGATCCCCGAGGAGATCCCCGAGAAGCACAAGCGTATCGCCGAGATCGTCCGCAAGAAGTACGGGCTCAAGACACTGAAGTTCAAGAATCAGCAGGATCCTCCCTATGCACACCGCATCTTCGACACGCTGAACCAAGCTCTACTCAGTCCTCTACGGGGTCATCTGAGCTGTCGCGTGAGCAGATCGACTACTACGTGCGTATGTACATCCCCATGCTGCGCTACGACTTCGTGACCGTCATCGTCCGCGAGGAAGATGATAAGGTCATTGGCTTCGGCATCACGCTGCCCAACCTTAGCCGTGCGCTACAGAAAGCTAAGGGAAGCCTCTTCCCCTTCGGATGGGCACACCTACTGAAGGCGCTGAAGATGAAGAACCCCATCGTCGACCTCTACCTCGTCGGGGTCATCCCAGAGTATCAGAACAAGGTGTCAATGCACTCTCTTCGACGACCTCATCCCTGTCTTCCAGAAGAACGGCGTACGCTATGCCGAGAGCAATCCAGAGCTTGAGACCAACGCTGCTGTACAGATGCAGTGGAACTACTTCGAGCGTAAGCACCACAAGACCCGTCGTGCCTGGATCAAAGAAATATAAGAGATATGCTTGTTGAATTACTGAAGTCCAAGATTCACCGCGTCACAGTCACCGAAGCTAACCTCTCTTACATCGGGAGTATCACTATCGATACCGACCTCATCGAGGCCGCTAATATCCTCCCAGGAGAGAAGGTACAGATCGTCAATAATAACAATGGGGCTCGCCTCGAGACCTACGTCATCGCTGGAGAGCGAGGATCAGGTGTCATCTGCCTCAACGGAGCTGCAGCCCGTCTGGTGCAGCCTGGCGATACCGTGATCATCATGGCCTATGCTTGGATGACCTACGAAGAAGCACAGGGCTTCAAGCCCGCAGTTATCTTCCCGATACCGCAACCAATAGACTCGTATAGATATGTTCGAAAACCTGAGTGAGCGCCTCGAGCGGTCATTTAAGATCCTCAGGGCGAAGGTAAGATCACTGAACTCAATGTAGCTGAGACGCTCAAGGATGTCGCCGAGCACTCCTCGAAGCGGACGTCAACTATAACGTAGCTAAGAAATTCACCGAAGACGTCAGGAGAGGCCTTAGGTCAGGATGTCCTCACCGCAGTCCGCCCAGGCGAGCTGATGGTGAAGATCGTCCCACGATGAGCTGGCTAACCTCATGGGAGGTAAGGCTGCTGAGCTGAACCTCACGGGTATGCCCGCCATCATCCTCATGTCGGGTCTTCAGGGTTCAGGGAAGACGACCTTCTCCAGGGAAGCTGGCTAACCTCCTCAAGACCAAGCAAGGCAAAGAAAGCCTATGCACGTAGCTGGTGACGTCTATCGTCCCGCTGCTATCGAGCAGCTTCGCGTGCTGGCTGGTCAGCTCGATGTCCCTGTATTCTTTGACCTCGACAGCAAGGATCCCGTGAGCATCGCTCGCCGTGGTGTCGTAGAAGCTATGGGCACAGGGATGCGATGTCGTGATCATCGACATCGCTGGTCGTCTGGCTGTCGACGAAGAGATGATGCGTGAGATCGAAGAGATCAAGCGTGCTATCCGCCTCTCAGAGACACTCTTCGTCGTCGACCTCGATGACGGGTCAGGATGCTGTGAATACGGCCAAGACCTTCAACGAGCGTCTTGACTTCGACGGCGTCGTCCTCACCAAAGCTTGACGGGGATACCGTGTGGTGCTGCCTCTCCATCCGTACCGTCGTCGATAAGCCGATCAAGTTCGTCGGGATGGGCGAGAAGATGGATGCACTGGATGTCTTCCACCCCGATCGTATGGCCGACCGTATCCTCGGCATGGGTGATATCGTCTCACTTGTCGAGCGTGCCCAGCAGCTCTACGATGAGCGCGAAGCTAAGCGCCTCGAGGAGCGTATCGCTGAGGATCAGTTTCGACTTCAATGACTTCCTCGCCCAGATCCAGCAGATCAGAAGATGGGTAACATCAAGGATCTCGCTGCGATGATCCCTGGTGTCGGGAAGGCGCTCAGGATATCGATATCAAGGACGATGCCTTCAGAGCATCGAAGCTATCATCTACTCGATGACGCCCGAGGAGCGAGCTAAGCCTCATATCCTCGATGGTCATCGCCGTAAGCGCATCGCTCTTGGGAGTGGGACGAGCGTACAAGATGTCAATAAGCTCCTCACGCAGTTCACCCAGACCCGCAAGATGATGAAGACCTGCAGGGCTTCAAAGGGCGGTAAGATGCCCAAGATGCCGAAGATGCATTCAGTGGGTGGTGGTAGCTCCGCTAATCCTTCCCCATACTCTGCCTCATAAAGAAGAGCCCATATGAGATCATCCCTTGGATAATCATCATCCTCGCTTCACTACGACAGCGTCCATGATCCTTATCCAAGGGATGAACTCTTTTCCCCTACCTCTCTACTTATTATACGTACGATATGAAGCTAACAAAGCTACCACTGGTCGCTGCTCTATCGCTCCTCGTGCTCCCGAGCAATGCATGGGCGCAGAGCACCAAGCGACTCATCGATGAAGTCAATCCCTTCATCGGGACCTCTAACTTCGGTACGACTAACCCTGGAGCCGTCATGCCATCACGCTTGATGAGCATCACGCCATTCAATGTATCAGGGCTCTGAGCTGAATAAGTTCGATAAGGACAAGCGCTGGTGGAGTACACCCTACACCGCTGACAACAAGTTCTTCTCGGGCTTCAGCCATGTCAATCTGAGTGGTGTCGGCTGCCCTGAGCTGGGGAGTATCATCGTATCGGCTTCTGCTGGCGATCTCGATGTAGACTATACGCACTACGGCTCAGCCATGAGCGACGAGAAGGCACACCCTGGCTACTACAGCGTACAGCTCGATAAGCACAAGATCAAGGCTGAGGTGACGGCTACTCAGCGTACAGCATCTGCCTTCACCTTTGAGCGCGGTGGTAAGAGCAATATCCTCGTAAACCTCGGTCTGGGTCTGACGAATGAGAGTGGTGCGACCGTGCGCTTCCTCAATGACTCGACCATCGTAGAGAGCAGCTCATGGGGTACCTTCTGCTACGCTCCTCAGGCTGTCTTTAATCAGTACTTCGCTATCCGCATCAGCCGTCGTGCTCCAGCCTCGAGCTACTGGAAGAAGCAGCCTCCTATGGAAGGCGTAGAAGCTGAATGGGACGAGGATCAAGCGAAGTACAAGATCTATCCTACCACCGCAGGAGATCAGTGGGAATGATATCGGGGTATGGTTCTCCTACGACACCAAGCCTGGTGAGACGATCACGTCCAGACGGGTGTATCCTCGTCAGCGAAGAGAATGCCCTGCTGAACCTCACGACCGAGCAACCTAAGCTGGACTTCGCTGCCGTTCGTCGATGCAGCAGAGGATAGCTGGGAGAAGCACTGCGTGTCGTCGAGGTCGAAGGTGGTACGACCGACCAGCGTAGATCTTCTACACGGCACTCTACCATCTCTTGATCCACCCCAACATCCTGCAGGACGTCAACGGTCAGTATCCTATGATGGGATCACTCCAGACAGTTACGACGAAGCACGACAGATATACCGTCTATTCGCTGTGGGACACCTACCGCAATGTCCATCCGCTCCTCTCGATCCTCTATCCACGCAAGCAGCTGGCTATGGTAGAGACGATGCTGGATATGTATAAGGAAGGTGGCTGGCTCCCCAAGTGGGAACTCTACGGGCAGGAGACCTTCACCATGGAAGGAGATCCCTCGATCATCGTCATCAATGACACGTGGCAGCGTGGTATCCGTGACTTTGACACGAGCTCGCTTACGAAAGCCATGCTCAAGGGTGCTACGACGCCTGGTAAGGACAATAAGCTCCGTCCTGACTTCGATGACTACGCTTCACGAGGCTACGTCCCCTTGAGAGAGAAGTTCGACAACTCCGTCTCTCACGCGCTGGAGTACTACATCGCAGACTGGAATCTCAGCCAGTTCGCCTCTGCTATGGGCAAGAAGAAGGATGCACGGCTCTTCGCTCGCCGAGCCTCTGGCTACAAGCACTACTATGACAAGGAGACGGGGACTACTTCGTCCTATCCTCCCCGATGGAAGTTCCTCAGCCCTTCCACCACCCTCGGTCGTGACTTCGAGCCTAGCTTAGAGCTTCACTGAAGAACTCTGGAACTATAGCTTCTACGTCCCCCACGATATCCGTGGTCTCTGCGAGCTCATGGGAGGTGAACGCAAGTTCGTCGACAAAGCTCAGAGCGTCTTCGACAAGGAGAACTACGACCCAGCTAATGAGCCCGACATCGCTATCCCCTACCTCTTCACCTACTTCCCAAGGAGGCATGGCGCACCAGCGTATCACGAGCAAGCTCCTCGGGCAGTATTATCGCAACGGAGCAGCGGTATCCCAGGCAATGATGATACGGGTGCGATGAGCGCTGGGCTATCTTTCCGATGCTTGGCTTCTATCCCGACTCGCCCCTGGATCGATGAGCTACAGGCACTACGACTCTACTTTTTGACAAGGTCACCACCACCTTGACACGAAGTATCACAGAGACCTACGCTGGTCATCGAGGACGCGTCCGTGAGACGAACATACCAACCGCAGCGCATCTGTTTCGACGAGGTTCCAGATGGGTAACCAAGCTCTATAAGAATACCACCGCATCAATCACGACGAGCTGATGAATGCTGGCAAGATCACCTTCTTCACGGAAGCTTGGAGTGCATGCCAGAGTCGCGGTGGATTAATCAGGTGAGGGTATCAAATATTTTTGCAGGAAGGCCGGAGAGGCCTTTGTATAAAGCATCTGTACGATTGGAACAGAATCAAGAGAGGAGCTGCGGCACATTCCCACAGGGATAATCTCGGGCTCCATCGATACGAATTAACTTTGTACAACCCATACATGGAGACTTATGAACAAGACAGAATTTATCGCGGTAGCTGGTAGCTGACCTCACGGTAGATGCTCATAAGACCGTTGACTTTCGCTTCTATTGTAGCTGCAGAACTCAAGAAGGGTGAAAGATCACGCTCTCGGCTCAGTACCTTCTCTGTAAATGAGAAAGCCTGCTCGTCAGGGTATCAATCCTCAGACGAAGAAGAAGGTCCGATCCTGCGTCATAAGGCTGTGAGTTTAAAGACTGGTGCAGCTCTCGACCTCAACGTAGCTCCTGCTAGAGAGGTAGAAAGTAAGCAGCACGACACGTGTTTCATTAATGGCGCGAGCCACTCCATCGACTTGGTGGGGTGAGCTTGCCTTTCATTCCCCACCTCACGCTATCCGATGATCCAGCTTACTACAAGCGGCGAGAGAGCCGCCTCACTCCACGAAGGCAGCGAAGGCTTGTACATTTCCTTTCGTGTGCTTCGAGGACTTCCATTGCTGTAGGCCGAACACGCGTGTTTCCTTGAGCATCAAGGCAAAGAGCATCGCTGCGAAATTAGCTGCAAGCTTCTTCGAGCACTTTGCCAAAGCGAAAGGCCTTCTTGTTCCTCCCCGTCTGCTCCTACATAGTGGCTTATGGAGCGTCACCCTAGAGCTCGCGGTGCTTCGTGCTCCAGAGGAAGCATAGCCTCCAAGTACCTGCGATAAGAAGTCTCTGCTCTCAGCAGAAGTTATATTACTTCTAACTGAATGTTATACCAGATATATTTATATTACTTCTGACCGAATGTTATATTACTTTTCATCAAGTAATATAACATCTGCAACAAAGTATATACCCTCGACCAAAAAGGTATATACCCTCGACTGAAAAGGTAGTTCCTCACGACAAAGGTATGTCCTCGACCGAGGTATATTCCCACGACCGAAAGGTATATACCTTCTTACGGCAAGCTATTGAACTTCGTCTGTGCGCTACGGAAGGTCGCTTTCAACAGTGAGCCGATGCGTCGCCTAAAAACAGTCCGCCCTGCCGTAAATGCTAGGTAGGGCTCACTCCAGTCGAGGACGGGAGATGCTACTTCGTGCGAAGGAGGAGCTCAGCTCGATATCATCGTTGATGAAGTTGTCGCCGAGACCCGTGAAGAAGCTCTTCGAGCCGTACCTGACATTCCAGTCAGCACGATTGATGTTGAAGGGCTTGCTCGCGATGACGTAGGTGCCGTGCTCCTGATCATAGACGACAGAGGCGACGGGGGATGGTGATGTTCTTAGTGACATCCTTCAGCGTGAGATTCCCCTTGAGCTCCGTGAGGTCCGTGATGCGGACGCCTTCGGCGGGGGATATTCGTCGAGCTCAAACTTTACTTCGGGGTACTTAGCAGCATCGAAGAAGTCTTCGCTCAGAAGGTGAGCCTTGAGCTTATCACCGCCTTCCTCGGGCTTGAGATCCTCTACAGTGAGGCTGTCAGGCGAAGAGCGAGGTAGCCACCACGAGGATACCTTCGCGAAGATCAAGCTGCCCCGAGCTAACAGGGAGCTTGCCGTGAGTGCGAACCCGTTGGCTTGAAGCCCTTCCACTGAACTTCAGAGGCGTAGAAATCAATCTGTACACCTGTGTGCTATCATATGACAGGCAGCCACAGGTCAGAAGCCGCTACACTGCTCTGCCCATTCGAGCTGAGCAGGGAGGCAATAAAGGAGCCCGCAGCAGAAGTCCTCAGGCCCAAGTCATTTTCTTCATATATAATCGGATCAATAATTGTGGATTGTTATCAAGTAAAGCTGCGAAGTAATAAAACATTGTTCACGACGCCTATTTGGAAAGCTCTGCGAAGTCAGGCAGCTCCCCGAAGCGAAAGAGCCTTCACATAAAGAGCTTCGCTTGCATCCCCGAAGGAGATCTGGAGCGCGAAGGCCTATAGCAGTGTGTAGTGTGCTGGTCACCCTTAGCCAAGGAGCTCAGGAGGATACCAGCTGCGACAGCTGACCCGATAACCCCGGCGACGTTGGGCCCATGGCGTGCATGAGGAGTAGTTCGTGAGGTCGTATTCCAGACCAAGCGTCTGAGAGATACGTGCAGAGTCAGGCACAGCAGAGACACAGCATTCCGATGAGAGGATTGATCTTGTTCTCCTTCTTGAGGAAGAGGTTGAAGAACTTGACGAAGAGATCCCGCTCACCGTAGCGACGACGAAGGAGAATGCCCCAGGTCCGAAGATCAATACCCGAGCTACCCGTGAGGAATTCCGTGGCCTGGGTCGAAGCACCTACCGTGACACCAGGAGGATCGTGATCGTATCGATCAGTGGTCCCTTAGCTGTGTCAGCAAGACGCTTCATGACTCCACTCTCGCGAAGGAGATTACCAAAGAGAGCATCTAAGAGGGCAGTGCAGGGCGGTACGAGCATCGTCGTCAAGAAGCCCAGCGATAGGGAAGATGATCTTCTCCGTCTGAGAGACCTGACGAGGGCGCTTTCATGCGCATCGCTCCTTCTTCGTCGTCAGAAGACGCATGAAGGGAGGCTGGATCCACGGGTACCAGAGCCATGTAGGAGTAAGCCGACACAGCGATAGCACCGAGGAGATGAGGAGCTAAGCGGTTCGAGAGGAAAGATAACCGTCAGGGCCATCTGCTCCACCGATGATACCAATAGCCCCTGCTTCAGTTGGCGTAAGCCAGCTGCAGAGCCGTCATGTAAGCTGCAAAGATACCGAACTGTGCAGCGGCTCCGACGAGCATGAGCTTGGGGTTAGAGATAAGAGCCGTGAAGTCTGTCATCGCACCGATACCAGGAAGATCAGGGCGGATACCACCCCTGTAGCACCCCTTGGTGAAGGATGTTCAGCACCAGAGCCTTTCTCGTAGATACCGACCTGCAGCCCGTTGAGCATGGGTATGTTCCCGATGAGCATACCGAAGCCAATAGGGATGAGCAGCATTGGCTCAAACTCATATCTGATAGCTAAGAAGATGAAGAGCAGACCGACCAGGGATCATGATCAGGTGTCCCAGGAGTGGCATTAGCTACCCCCGTGAAGGAGTAGAAGGTCTCCAGATTCTCAGCTAAGAAGCCCCAGAAGGAGGACATAAGACTATCCGATGATTACGATATCAGAGCCTTCGAGGATGTTATCCCCCTTAGCAACCTTGATGGCCGTGATGACACCATCGCACTCAGCGTTGATGTTGTTCTCCATCTTCATTGCTTCGAGGATAGCGACCGTCTGACCAGCCTTTACCTGATCGCCTACAGCGACCTTGATGTCGAGGATGACACCGGGCAGAGGAGACTGGACAGCCGTACCCTTACCTGCGGGAGCTGCGGGTTCGGCAGCAGGAGCAGCGGGTGCGATAGGCTGAGGAGCGGGTGCAGGAGCGGCGGGTGCTGCAGCAGGAGCTGGTGCAGGAGCTGCAGCAGAGCTTAGCTGCTGGACGTGGAGCAGGTGCGGTGTAGCCTCGGTGAGGATATCTACCTGGTAGGAGACACCATTTACTTCTACGGCAGCCTTGTCGCCTTCGAGATCGATGATAGCGACACTGTACTCGTTGCCATTGATCTTATACTTGTACTCTTTCATTGTGGATAGGGAGTTGAATGTGATTGCTTATTATAGTTGCGTGAGGATAGGAAGCTGGCGCATCGTCAGAGCCTTGGAGGCCCAGGGAGATGGAGCCGTACGCTTGTAGGTGAGCACCAGAGACTCTTGGTCGTGGAGGTGCTTACCCAGCTCTTCGTGCAGCGCATACGAGATGGCGACGAAGACTTCCTTGAGATTGGGTTCCTGCGACATATTTCTTGTGAGGATAGCTTGTTTATCGTTTGAGGTGCCGGAGTCTGCTGGACATGCGCGTTTCCACATCGTGGGACGGTGGCGTATCGTCAGGACGTAGCTTTCGTGATCGTGCTGCGTCTCGAGCTCAGAGCGAGAGCCATCGCGATAACAGCGGCGACTTCATCAGGCTTCGCGGCACTCGTGGAGAGCCCAGTGAGATGGCTACCAGAGCTTCAGCGGAGGGCTTACCTGTAGAGCTCGCTGCGGGCGCCTTCTGAGTAGCGGGCTTCTCGACCTTCGGAGCATTTCTCCTCTGGAAGAATATCCCGATGCATCGGAAGATAAGCACCAGCATCAGCAGCGCGAGGAAGACGACGAGCACAGCCGTGAAGGTCATGATACCTCCAGCAGGGGTCGCGCTCGGCGAGTCTTTGGACTTTCTCGGAGAGCTGAGGATGATCTTGAGCCATGCCACCATCGGTACTGCCGAAGCGACAACCCGAGGTTATGCGTATGGTTTGCGAGGCGAGATTCATAGCGTGTAGCTGATGGACTATGAGATGGCCAAGACAAGCCTGCTTAGAGAGGCAGGTTGTCGTGCTTCTTCGCAGGATTGATCTGCTTCTTGGTGCGGAGCTGCTCAAGAGCGCGGATGATACGGAAGCGCGTGTTGCGAGGCTCGATGACGTCATCCATATAGCCGTAAGAAGCTGCATTGTATGGGTTGGCGAAGGCCTTGCGGTATTCTTCTTCCTTCTCAGCAGCAGCCTGTGCAGGATCTTCTGCAGCAGCGACCTCCTTAGCGAAGATAACTTCGACAGCACCCGTGGGGCCCATGACAGCGATTTCAGCTGAAGGCCATGCGAGGTTGATGTCGGAGCGCAGGTGCTTAGAGCTCATCACGATGTAAGCACCACCATAAGCCTTACGCAGCGTGACGGTGATCTTGAGGCACCGTAGCTTCACCGAAGGCGTAGAGGAGCTTAGCACCATGGACGATAACACCGTTGTACTCCTGACCCGTACCTGGGAGGAAGCCTGGGACGTCCACGAGGGTGACGAGAGGGATGTTGAAGGCGTCACAGAAGCGGACGAAGCGAGCAGCCTTACGAGAAGCATTGCTGTCGAGGGCACCTGCCATGACCATAGGCTGGTTAGCGACGATACCGACGCTCTGACCGTTGAAGCGAGCGAAGCCGATGATGATGTTCTTAGCCCAGTCACGGTGTACTTCGAGGAACTCACCATTGTCGACGATCGTACCGATGACATCGTACATATTGTAGCCCTTGTTAGGCTGGTCGGGGATGATCGTGTTGAGGACATCGTCGACGCGGTCTACTACGTCCGTAGGCTCTACGCAGAGCATCCTCCATATTGTTCTGGGGGATGAAGGAGAGCAGGTGACGGATCAGGCGGATACCTTCCTCTTCATTGTCTACAGCGAAGTGAGCGACACCACTCTTGGAGGCATGTACGCTGGCACCACCGAGCTGCTCCTGGGTAACGTCTTCACCCGTGACGGTCTTGACGACCTTGGGACCCGTGAGGGAACATGTAGCTCGTGCCCTTGCTCGCATGATGTTGAAGTCAGTAAGAGCAGGCGAGTAAACGGCACCACCAGCGCAAGGACCGAAGATAGCGGAGATCTGGGGGATCACACACGAAGCCAGGATGTTGTTCTGGAAGATGTCACCATAGCCACTGAGAGCGTTGATACCTTCCTGAATACGGGCACCACCCGAGTCGTTAAGGCCGATGACAGGAGCACCCATCTTCATAGCGAGCTCCATGACCCTACAGATCTTCGAAGCCAGCATTTCGGAGGTGCACCACCGAAGACGGTGAAGTCCTGTGCGAAGACATAGACCAGACGACCGTCGATCGTACCGGAACCGGTGACGACACCGTCACCGAGGAACTTCGTCTTGTCGATACCGAAGTTCGTCGAGCGGTGCAGGGACGAAGGTGTCGATTTCATCGAAGCTACCTTCGTCGAGGAGGAGGGCGATACGCTCGCGAGCGGTGAACTTACCCTTCTGGTGCTGGCTGTCGATACGCTTCTGACCGCCACCGATGTGGGCCTTAGCGCGGAGCTCAATAAGCTCCTTGATTTTCTCTAATTGGACACTCATATTGATTGCTGTTAGTAGATACTGTCGTTATTTAGGATAGAGATTAATTAGAATGGGATAATAGAGGAGATCACGTAAGCGGACTTCCGCTCTGGACTCTTCTATTATCCCATTCTTCGGTCACTTGACGTCTCTGTGGTCACACAGCTCGGTGAGGACACCGATCGTGCTCTTGGGGTGGAGGAAGCCGATGTTCAGACCTTCAGCCCCTTACGAGACTGCTTTGTCGATCAGCTGGACGCCCTCCTTATCAGCGAGCTCCTGCAGCGCTTCGTCAGCGTTAGGCACAGCGAAAGCGATGTGGTGGATACTTCCCACGCTTCTCGATGAACTTTGCGATGGTGCTTTCGGGAGAGGTAGCTTCGAGCAGTTCGATCTTCGTCTGACCGACCCGAAGAGGCCGTCTTAACCTTCTGGTCTGCTACTTCTTCGATGTTGTAGCACTTCAGACCGAGGATGCCTTCATAATAAGGCAGAGATGCTTCGATACTCTTTGGCGATGCCAAGATGCTCGATGTGTGAGAGGTTCATAGCTTTTCTATCTTGCTTTGAGTTGATATGATTAGGGCGGGAGGACGGTCCTCTACCCCGTAACTTCTGTACTCAAATGTAACAATAATCGCCTTCATTCCCTAACTCTACGGCAACCTCTTAAATATTCGCAGATTAGGCTCCCATTAAATAGGCGGATCATCCCCTACAAGCCCCTCCTTTGGTCCATATCAGCCCCACCCAAATCTCCATCAAACCACCGAGCGCAAGCTACTCTTGCGACGCACTATCAATCAACAGATTAGTCCCCCCATCAAACGAAAGTAGTACTGTTGCTCAATACAACCGTACAGCTTACTCACCATATCTGAACTTCTCAGCTACAAGCTCCGATTTCCGAGACAATGTGTCGAGTAATCATTGGAAACACGCGCAATAGGATCTCCAACTACAGATATGGGTACTGGGTAGAGCTATATAGGATGACGAAAAGAGATGCAATGTCTGGACTGACTATCATGCTTTCGAGTGCGAAAGCTGATAAGCTTTGCGAAAGTGACCTCTATTAGGTTGTTGCTCCGCGTAGGGATAAAAAGTTGCCGGACGAGTGGCAGATAAGTTTGGACTGACCGTGATTTGCAATATCTCATGCGTGGATATTTGGACTTTACGTATCTGGTCTTTTAAGACTACGTGCGTAGATGCGGAAAAACCACTACGAAGGCGCTTTTTCCTTCTCGAACGATGCTTTTTCCCTCCGCTGGATAGCGGAATACGCGCGATATGCGAAGGGCGCGTAGCACTTCGGAGAGCATATCGGGGAGCTGGGCGTGCGATGCCTTACAGAATAAATGGGGCGGACTCTATGCAGCATAGCCTCCCTTCAGAAAATCTGCACAGGCCTCTCGGCTGGGGGCTAAAAGCACCCAGCAGTGAGTCGTAGAGCATCCGATTAGGAGGCACATTTACGACCACTGCTGGGTAGATTTGATGAGGAGGAGGTGAGGATAACTATTGTGCATCCCACCCTATATATATTACGGTATAGCTCTATCCCGAAGATGAAGGATTACTTCATACCGAGCGTCAATAGAGGAAGGCGTACTCAAGGCGGTATCTCGGATACCATCATAGCGCTCCGTAGCTCCCCATGCCCGAATCCATATTCATCTTCAAGAGAGGAGATGGTCATCCGTCTTGAGACGGCGGAGTTCTTCACTACATACTACGTGGGCTCATGGAAGAGTACCTGCGAGTCATTGAGTCGCCTGTGACCAAGAGTGCGGATGAGCTCTGTGCCGAGATGTTGTCATAGGGCGAATAGCTGAGCATATAGTCGAAGTACTCGATCATTAGGATTCCCCCACTCTTCGTACTCTCCGGTAGTGAGCAGGAGGGACTCATCAAGCATCATCGTCGCGACATCAACGAATCGGGCACTTACGATCATCGCATGGAAGAGAGTCGGGACGACTATTCGCCACAGCACCGATCAGCCAGACCGCCGCACTACCCCCTTCGGCCCATCAAGCGCTCGCTGAGAATTATAGCCCTCAGCGATGAGGTCTCTACAGCGATGAAGTCGGTGAAGGTATCTTCTTCTTGAGAACTGTCATGCCACTGTTCCCCGAGGTCACTCTCACGCACCTGAGCCTGTGCGTGGGCGAATACCGCAGTCAACAAGGCTCAAGACCGAGACGCCGAAGTGTGCATCGGCGTCGCCATAGCTCCCATTGCACAGAGCAAGGCAGGGGCCGGGCAATCACGCTTCAGCCCCTTCCGATAGAGTAACGTCATCGGTACACGCACCATCGGGCGCTGTAGCCCAAAGGCGCTCTACGGTGTAGTCCTCCCGCTGAAGCCTCCACCAACCTCCTGCTGCTTGAGGAGGCGACTCTCCCGCTGCTCCATATCATACTCGTAGAGCGAAGAGGGCGATTGGGGACGAGATAGCTATAGCGTATCGTCGTAGCTTCGTGGTGGAATTTCCCTTGAGGCTGATGCATAGACAGGTTCAGGAAATGGAATAAACCCGCACGGCTCCCTTCGATAGAGAGGACACGAATCTGGGTGAGACCATCTTGACGCTCCTCCAGCGCGACATGGAAGCGTGAACACCGATACTATCGAGGCGTACCTCCGTGCGGTGAGGGACGAAGGCTTCCAAACGCCTACGGTCCTGCACTATCCTTATCGGTGACGTAGACCATCCCATTGGAGAAGCCTTATCCTTATAGTGAGATGAAGAACTTCTCACGGTGACTGAGTATAGAGTAGCGCACATCCTGCTCACGAGGCAGGAAAAGCTTTGCGTACGATCCGATCCGTCCGAGGAGAGTATTCCTCGATCGTCGTACTACTCCCTGTCGTCAGGAAGATACTCGCGGGTCTCGTCTCACTCACACTGCAGGAGAAGCGGACGTCCTGCTCTTCGTAGATGAGCGTAGGCTCAGCATCCGTGCAGGCGCTGGGCGAAAAGCCTTCGTTGAGCGAAGGTCTCATCAATCAGGTATAGTAGATCGTCTCGCTATCCTCAGCCCAAGCCAGCGACGAAACTCCCGAGAGCGTAAGGCAAGGTCTTCGCCACGCTCGAGGGTCGCGTATATGGAGGTCAAACTCCGCATACGATCCCGTCGTATTACGGTGAGCTGCAAGCTTGTTATTGGGACTCACCGCATAGCCCGCGAAGATATGCGCATCATATCCTTCGGCAAGGACATTAACATCGAAAGATCAGTTCCCACCCTCGATCTGCATGGGCACTGCCCATGAGCGCTCTACAAAAGTCAGCCTCAGAGACGCGGTAATACGAAGGTGTTGCTTCCCCTTTCTCAATGCTGCGGGCATAGTAATAGTAGCCACGGCGCAGCGTAGGATAACTCTGGTCATCCTCCTTGATTCGCCTACAGATCTCCTTAAATATCTGCTCCTCTGTCTCATGCATCGAGGCCATAACCTCAGCGGTATAGGCATTCTCTGCACGGAGGTACTCACACACTGGATCTTCTTTATCCCGCATATAGTAGAAGGGGTCAATACGTTCGCGCCCCCAAATGGGTCAAAGCATTCGTCTTGGACTTCCAGCACGTGGAGGTAAGTGTAGGCAGGATGATTGGGTAAAATCCATCTGTTGGATAGCAATAAGTGATAGAATCGGGTAAATAAAGAGCTGAAAGCCTGCAGGCTATCCCGCAGGACGAGTAGACTGCAACGCTCCCATCAAGAGAAGATCGAGATACTCAGATCTTCTACAAAGCCCATGCGCTCCAGATGAAGCTGATAATATGGCGTAGCTGAACTCCAGGCAATGGAGCATGCTTCCGGACTCAGCGCATAGGCAAAGTCGCAGCATCTCGGACGTAGCCTCAGTCGACTGAGGGGGCAGGGAAGTCCATGGTCGTACTCAGTCAGGATAAGCTGTAGCTGGCGAGGAGCATCTGCAGCAGCTCCGCGTTGAAGTCCCACAGATAGTAGTAGCGCCGCTCATGAGGGGCATCAGCTCATCTGCTAGAACTCGAAGAAACGGACTTGCCCGCAAGCGTCGCAGTGCCTGCCTGCATGCAGGTGCCGCCACTCCCACGATCGAGATACGCACCTCGTATCAGGTCTGATTCCAGCGGGAAGCTCGACTGGTATCGTGAGGGACCGCACGCCATTCGGACGATGACGCAGCGGTGCGATAGCTCTGGCAGTGCAGTGCTCGCACCCTCGAGCGCAATAGTGCCAGCTACATGCTCATAGAGCTTCACAAAATAGTGGACGGGTGGCGCGTGGGCCGTCAGCGGTAGCGGGTGGGCTCTCCATCATAGGGGCAAGAGGAAACGCCCTCATAGCATCGCAGAGGGATACCCAGATGGCGGGAGTCAGGCGCAACGCTCGTATCATCGGTGGTAGCAGTGTAATCCCGACGGAAGGTGTGATAAGGGTTGAGAAGCGAGTGCAGTGAGCCAATCCTGAGGCGCAGTCTGCAGAGCGACTCACCACGCGCAGAGCAAAGAGTCGCTGCTCCTCGGCAGGGCGGCACGATGACAGCAAGATTGCTGGAGGTCGTGGGACGCCGCCCTCACGGGGTAAGCAGTGTAGTGCATACTGCTCCGAGCAGATCTCGTGGATGGCGGTAGTCAGACACCAGCAACACCATTGACGAAGAGCTGACCAGAGCGCACCTCAAAGGCTATCTCCGGGCAGGCGACCACACGGGCCACCATCAGACTCTGCCCAGCTGGTGAGGTGCCCGACTCTCCGTATGAAAGAGGATGAGTGAGCCTCGATCGGGGCTCTGCGTGCGACTGAGCCAACGCCCACGCTCCGAGGCGTGCGGCGGGCGCCTGGGCGGTCGTCATCACCACGAAAGGTGTGAAGAAGATACGAACACCACCACCAGGGCAATAAGCCCCAGCGGTAGTGCTCCGTCGCGGTACTGAAGGATAGTCTGACGATCTAGTCCTACTTATCATGGATCAGACGCATCATCCGCTGACCGCGGATACCACCATTCGCTCAGCGGGGCGCTCAGCTATTGATCGAGAGCCGGAGGAAGCAGGCTTACCCTGACGATATGGTCTTCGGGAACGAAGCGGTAGCAGCTGTCGGCCGACATATCGCGATTGTCTCGAAACATGAAGAGTAGTCCTGCTGGAAGGTGTAGGTCGTCACTGGGCTTCCCGTCAATGAGTGCCGTCCGTCGACTGAACACTTGGGCGGTAGCCTTCGTAGCCGGATACAGCGATGGTGGATACGCAGCCGTGGGCGTTAGGACGATCTTCAGCCACGGCGTGGAATGAGAGCGGCCCATCGTTATCCTTCGTCCACAGGCGTCTTGAAGTCCATAGGATATACACCCGTCGAGTTCTGAGCTGGGCATGTCGACAGCGATAGCGCGGACGCAAAGAGGTTCAGCTGACGAGTCTTCATCTCTCCGTTAGGTGATGATAGAGCATAATGCCCTCCGCATCGGTGGAAACGGAAGCGCCGCATAGCGCAGGTAGCCGTCAATAGTCCCCGTCTCCAGAGGAAGGCTGATAGGGTCCGCTGGTCGTAGATCGCTGCACATCGCGGTCGTTGATCTCAGGGATCATCTAAGAGATCTCCTGGGCGAGCCTCTCATCCGTCTGGAGGAAGTAGTTGCGCTGCATCTTCTCGGGGTTATAAGCCCTACCATCGATATAGACCCTGCTGTACGGATCTGAAGCGCTCTCCAGGAACCGATACAGGCTTGATATAGTGGTCACGACGGATCGGGGCGATAACAATCTCACCGAACTGAGCTCGATCACTCCACACACGGCATCGCGATCGCCAGTGCCACAGCGTGTAGTAGTCTGATTGGGCATATTGAGAGCTACCGTATCCTGCGGGAAGTTGAAAGACGACGATCATTACGCTCGACCTTCCCAGAAGCCCTGAGGCGCGCGATCAGGCGAAGGCTCATCGAGATAGGACTTATGCCCGGGTGGATCGTGCTATGGGGACGCCACAGGGGTCATCTGCACACGAGGGCCATAGCTCAGCTTATTGACGAAGAGTAATCACCGATGAAAGCGTCTTCTCCAGCGAGGAGGAGGATGGGCAGTTCTGGAAGAAGTAGGTGAAGATAATCGACACGGTGAAGACCACGAAGATGATATCCTCGGCCAGACCGCCAAGGAGGCGTACGGTGGGTTGAGGTGCTCACGCAGATAACGCCAGTTGATCCATCGCGTCAAAGTAGAAGTCAGGGAGGGCAGGAGAATCAGCCTGCCAGCTTGCCCAGCAGGCAAAGGCGATAGAGAAAGCGATGAATCCCGCCGCTGATATGGCACCATGTGCTGCGTCCCAGATGAGCCTGCTACGGATGCGATTTCATTCGGTGCTCTTATATATAATTATGGGTGTATACCATCAGGAGAGTGGTGACTGTAGCGAGCTGAAGGAGGTCATCCATCGTCAGCCAACCGCGGTGCGTGTAGGCGTATTCAGCATACCGCCCCAAGAGCAAAGCCTGACGACCCAATGCCTCAGCTGAGGTCAGGACGACGATCGACCTCGGTAGGTCACAGCCATGTATCCTGGGACTTCGCCTCACGATGTGCGATGATGGGCGGACACCGGCTCAGGCCATCCGTCGGCTCCATCCGAGCTCAGGACGTCCAGCGAGGATGGTCTCCAGCCAGCGTGATCGCCGTGCCACTGGGGCATCAAAGCGATGGATATGGTGCGCTCATCGAGGCTGCAGGCGATAACCGGGGCAGCCTGCATGGGCTCGGCTACACGGCGATTGATCTGCGGAAGAGCTGGACGCTGATGCTGGTTGGAGGACCAAAGAGCGTCCCTCACCCGCCTCACGCGCTCCGCAGCTCGGGCAGACTTATCCGCCCACCCCGTTGTGCCGAGACTACGGGTGCCACCGCGGTCGATAGCTCGGCGACAATTGTCATAAGCCATTGCGGGAGCAGTGAGACCAATAGCGACATCAGCCGCAGCGAAGCGGGGATCATCGAAGAGTGCTCCTCGTCGCGGTCAATGATCAGCACGATCTCGATGCCTCGTGCACGGGCTATTTTCTTCATGACGTGCCCCATCTGCCGTAGCCGATGAGTACGATCTTCAGTGCTTGCATTTCGTTAGTCTCCTTTAATAGAAAAAGCGTACAGTAGCGACTTTCACTACGGCACAATCCTTCACGCAAAGTTACAGAAAAGAAATTAGCTCACTAACTAGGACTTTCCCCAAAGACCATAGATCTCATGACTAATAGCACATTGATGGCGGCAGTTGTCTTACCTAGTAGAGGCTGATTTCACTCGATTACGCAGGAGCCGTATGAACCTATATTGGTCAGCGGGTGAACCTATATAGGATATGAAAAGCTATATAGCTTTGGTCGATTCCTATATAGCTTTGGATGACCTAGTATAGGTTGTTGCTCCGTGTAGAGATAAAAAGTTGTGGATGAGTGGCAGATAGGTTTGGCCACGTCACGTGGCTCTAATATCTACGTGCGTGGATATTTGGATTTACGTGCCTGGTCTTTGAGACCACGTAGCATGACACAAACCACTATGAAAGGCGCTTTTCTTCGCAAGAACAGCACGTTTCCTCCGCTGAATAAGAGAATACTACACGATAAGGCGAAGGGCTGTGTGTCTCTTAGGTTCCCAGCGACCAATACAGGATCAGCACCCATCCGAACTCTCTCATCTTCAACATCGAGGAAAAGCACAGATGTACAGTGATAAACAGTCATTTTCATCACTCTTCTATTCCAACAATCCAGTGACTTTCGCCCCATACTCCACGATATGATGGGAGCACCCCAACCATAGGTATATATCCATTCTACAGGCATCCTTACTCAGTGTGAAAACCTTCAGTAGAAAAGAGGTGAGGCATTAAAACAGGGGATGCAGTCGCAACATTTTGAAGCAAATAACGTACCTTTTGCAGTGTTTCATGAACACAAGTCAACTACCTATAGATGAATATAACTTTAGAGCTATCGAAGCACGCTGGCAAAGCGTACTGGCGAGCAGAAGACGTATATGAGTCACGGAAGACCCAGCCGCCCCCTTATTACGTCCTGGACATGTTCCCCTACCCGCAGCGGGCCAGCATGTCAGTCACCCATTACTATCGCCTCGGACATCTTGCCCGCCACAAGCGACTTCCGTGGCAATGTACTCTCATCCTATGGGTTACGATGCCTTCGGGCTTCCCGCTGAGCAGTATGCAGTCGATGATTCAGACGGGCAGCACCCTGAGGTAGCGACTACGGAGGTATCAGCTCCGCTACCGTGAGCGACTGGATCAGATTGGCTTCAGCTTCGACTGGTCACGCAGTACGCCTCGATCCCGAATACTATAAGTGGACGCAGTGGGTCTTCATCCAGCTCTTCCACTCTAGTTAATAATGCTACAGGCAGAGCTGCACCTATCTCTGACTCATCGCCCACTTTCGAGACGAAGGCAAACAGAGATCAGTGCAGCCGAAAGCGATACTCTCCTTCACCGCCAGAAGAATGGCGGTAGCTGGGATGAGAAAGAAAGCGTGCAGACCGATGAACTATCGTCTGGCCTGCCTCGGTGAGACGATGGTCAGCTGGTGTCTGCTCTCGGCACCATGCAGTAACGACGAAGTCCACGACGAGTGAGCGAACGCAGAGCCACCCATGAGGCAGAAGAAGATGCAGCAGTGGTGTCTGCGCGTCTCGGCCTATGCTGGCCGCCTACCGACAGCCTCAACGACCTCGAGTGGAGTGAATCCCTCAGGAATCACAGCACAGCTGGATCAGTGAGCAAGGGCGAAAGTACGCCTCGGGTGGCGATGGAGCTAGAGCTCACCGTCTTCACTACGCGTGTCGATACGATCATGGGGTTACCTTCATGGTCTTAGCCCCCGAGGTGACTGTGCCCATGGTCACGCCGCCGAGCAGCAGGCTGCCGTAGACGAATACCTCCGCCACCCGCCGTCGCACGCCGGCGATCATCTCCTCTGACCGTCGCGTCTCTGGGGTCTTCTCTGCTCCTATGCTACCAATCCCGCTGACGGGCGAAGCGATCCCCATCTGGATCAGTGACTACGTCTTAGCTGGCTGTGGGACGCAGGGCCGTGGCTGTCCCCGCTCCAGACAGCCGAGACTGACCTTCGCTCGTCACTTCGGCCTGCCTATCATTCAGGTTGTCGTCCCCGAGGCGAAGAAGCTACCGATCCCTGCGACTTGGGAGGAATCCAAGGACAGCAAAGGCGGTGTACTCATCAACTCTAGGGATCATCACGGTCTCTCGTCACGGATGCCATGCCAAGATGAAGGCACGCACGTCACGAGCGAAGGGCTGGGACGGAGTCAAGACGAACCATCGTCTGCGGACGCGATCTTCAGCCGTCAGCGCTACTCGTGAGACCTTCCCCATCTACTATGATGCAGACGGGGACGTGCCCATACCATCAGCGAAAGATGAACTGCCCTCTGCCTCCCCGAGGTAGATCAAGTTCCTCCCACCTCCGATGGTCAGCCCCTGTCGGGATCGTGCTAAGGGGTTGGCACACCGCCGAAGGCTTCCCTACAGGCTGAGGCACAATGCCGGGCTTCGCTGGTGGCTCGGCCTATTACCTCCGCATGGATCCGCACAGTGACAAAGGCGCGTGTCGGTCGTGACAGAATGCCTACTGGCGCCCATGCTGGAAACCTCTAGTCGGAGGTGCAGAGCATGCCCAGTCACCTCATCTCATAGCCGCTTCTGGAATAGTTTCGTCTATGACCTCGGCCTCGTCGTCAGACAGAGCCCTTCCATAAAGCTGGTCAATCAGGGGATGATCCAGGGGCGCTCAACTGCGTCTACCGCATCAAGGATACGAGTACCATTCGTCTCCCTCGGCCTCACAGGATCAGTGACGGCGACCCCATCCACGTGGATGTGAATATCGTCTACAACGACCAGCTCGATCTCGAAGCTCTTCCGTGCTTGGCGCCCCTGAGTACGCTACGGCTGACTTTCATCCTCGAGGATGGCAAGTACATCTGCGGATGGGCCGTCGAGAAGATGAGTAAGTCGATGTACAATGTCGTCAACCCCGACTATGATCGCGAGCGCTTATGGAAACGACACGCTCCGCTCTGTACGAGGATGTTCCTTGGCCCTCTCGGGCAGAGCTAAGCCCTGGGACGCCAATGGTATCGACAGCGTGCACCGCTTCCTCCGCAAGCTGTAGGGGCTGTACTACTCTGCCGACGACTCGTATCACTGGCACCCGCCACCAGGAAGAACTCAAAAGCCTGCAAGCTGATCCGCAGGTGACGCAGGACGTCGAGCAGTTCTCGCTTCAATACCTCCACTGGCTTCATGATCTGCATCAACGAGGCTGCAGCTCGAAGACCGCTTCCTTGAAGTACTCAGCCCTCCTCATCACTCCTCGCTCCCCTTCGCTCCTCACATCGCGAAGGGGCTCGGCATGCCATCGGTGAGAGACGACCATCGTCGCTGCCCAGTGGCCGAGTACGATGAAGCTCCTCGTCGAGAGTAGCTTCAAGTACCCCGTGAGCTTCAATGGGAAGACACGCTTCACCATCGAGCTGCCACGTGAAGCGTCTCAGGATGAGATCCCGAAATGAGCCGTACTTTCGGCTGACGAAGCACAGAAGTGGCTCGAGGGAGACTCCTAAGAAGGTCCATCATCATCGCCGCATCATGCAACATCGTAGTTAAGTAATCGCAATAAGCTAACCTCTACCAACCTCACTACAAGTAGCAATGGCACAGAATCTCAATCTGCTGACGTTTCCTCAGCCCAGAGTTCAAGGATCTCTTCCATGAACTCTCCATCAAGCGGTCTCCAAAGTACTTCTGGAAAGACCTCCACGATCGTGCTGATGAGGTGTACTCCTCTACCGTAGGCTTCAGCTTCCTCATCTATCCGCAGCGGCGTCATGCCACGGGGGGCTCATGGGGATCCTGCTAGCATCATCACAGATCATCACGAGGATCAGGTCGACATCCCTGCAACATCATCAACATCAGCCTCCTGTCGTCGCCTGCCTCTTCCTGGACAGAACTTTTTCATCAAGACCCTCATCGATCGGGTCTCCTTGCTGTAGCTCATGCCCATCGCTCACGTACCGCTATCCCTGACCCACGTGTCGAAGAGCTGTAGCATCGAGTGGTCCTCAAGGATCAGCCTCTGCTTGCCTCATCCTCGGGTCCATGATGTGCGGTCTCGAGCTGAGAGCTCATCTTCTGCATGAATGGTAGCTCTGGGGGACGGATGTCATCGTCGCACTCATCAGCAAGTACCGCAATATGTCCTTCGGGCACGTCTTCGTCGCGATGGATGGTACGGTGGTACTCTTCTCCTACTGCCAACGTCTATCGGCGAGACATCAAAGATCGACCCGCTGGTGGCCTTTGACAAGCTCATCATGTCGCTTCATCGAGTCGTACTCCTGGCGATGACGATGGACTGGTACTGAGCGGCAACCGCCAGTCGGTGCAGTTCATGATCTTCAGCTCAGTATCAGAGATCAATGATGCGATCACCTCTCGTCTGCGTCGTGGCTGTACCCTACTCGAAGCTACAGGGGGCCTAGCATGGCCCAGCCGCGAAGGTCCTCCCTCGTCGTAGTACGCAAGCAGCAGTCTGTAGCTATCTCGCGCATCATCGAGAGATTGACCCCAAGGCCTTCGTCTCCAATGGAGCTGTAAAGGGCGTCATGGCGAAAGGCTTCGAAAGCCTCAAAGAAGATCACGTAAGCCCGATCTCCCTATACCTTATAATATAAGCCCCACCCCATCAGGCACAGAGCCGTAGGGGTGGGAGCTTTCTCTATCTGCCTATATCAGATAAGTGGTGACACTATATATCCTTATCTTGCGAGCATAACATGAGTCACAAATAATACTACCACATCATGGCTATCATCCAAAAGCGTATTAGATACAGCAGACCTCTATAAGTTCACCACGAGCTACGCCTACTCAAGCTCTACCCCTCGAGCCTCATGGGCAGTTCCACTTCATTGACCGGGGAAGACGACCTACCCCTCAGGGCTTTGCCGAGAGCTAAAGAAAGAGATCCAAAGAGATGTCTAGCTCTCCTGACTAAGGACGAGGCCGAGCTTCCTATATCACTGAACTCTACCTCCCCCGACGTACAGTGACTTTGTACGAGGCTTCCGACTTCGACCCGAGGTGAAGGTTGAGCAGGATGCTGAGGGCACTGTCTATCATCGCCGAAGCTGCTCTATCGCGTCACGCTTTGGGGAACGCCATATCACACTCTCGTGAGCAGCTCTACTATAAGATGCTCGAGTGCTCAGCCCGACATGGGTACCCCGAGCGCACGATCATCAGCAGGCTCGTAAGCTCGCTGAGCACGGCATCACGTTCTCAATGTTCAGGTATGCGTCGTCGCTTCAGTGCTGCTATCGAAGACCGTGTGACGGAGCTTCTCAAGGAGCACGCTGCTGGCTACCTCTTCGGCACGAGCAACGTCTACTATGCTTATAAGCATGGCGCCGTGTATCAGGGACGCATCCCACGAGTGGATTCAGTTCCACGGCGCTATGTTCGGCTACAAGATGGCTAACTACATGGCTATGGAGGACTGGATCAATGTCTACGACGGAGACCTCGGTGCGGTACTCACAGATACCTACACGACGGATGTCTTCATCGCAACTTCAGTGAAGACGCTATGCTCTTCACCAGCCTGCGCCACGACGAAGCGGATCCCTCCAGTTCACGGAGAAAGTCATCGCTCGCTACCGAGAGCTGCGCGTAGACCCACCATCAGTACATCATCTTCTCCGATGGCCTCGATCCTGGCGCGCTATCGGGATCGCCAACTATTGCAGGGGCGTATCGGTGCCAGACTTTCGGTATCGGCACGAACTTCTCCAATGACGTCGGCAATGGTGTCCGCCCTAGAACATCGTCGATGAAGCTCTGGAAGTGCAAGATGACAGAGAAGGAGCGCTGGAATCCTGCGTCAAGCTCAGCGACGTCGATGGTAAGCACGCAGTGAGCCCGAGGAGATCGAGGCTCGCTCAGCTGCTCCTCGAGGCTCGCCCAGTACAGATAAAGTACCTGTGCAGTTAGCTCACGGAGACGCGTCTGCCTTTACTTTGGCTCTTTCAATCCACGCATCGTGCCCACCTACATCTGGCACAGTTTTGCGCTGGACTGACCTGCCGTGCGATGAAGTATGGCTTGTGCTGAGCCCGCTCCACCCACTCAAGGATCGCGCATACTGGCTCCCTTCGCTTGGCGAGCAGACTATATACGCCGTACCATCGCAGGGTGAGCCGCGCTCACGACTGATCACGCTGGAGCTACTGCCGCTACCCGCACTATGCAGTGCGCAGCATAAGAGGCCACGCCTCCTCTATCCCGAATATGACTTCTCGCTCCCTTATCGGGAGTGACAACCTCCGCCTCACGAGCCGCTGGTATGACTACCAGCGGCTCTTGAGATTATCCCCTGCACGTCTATCCCTCGCCCAGGCTATCCGCTGGAGGACGTTGACCTAGCCCTCAGGCGATGCGGTACATCTCACCGAAAGCTCCCACAAATGGACTTGGCTGCGACCGAGCTGCGTGAGCCGCGCTAAGTGGAGAAGACCGGCAGCTGAGACAGCTGTCTGAGCTCTGGGAGCTCAGTACAGCCTCTCCCTACAATCCTAGTATCCCTATGACCCCCGCTAACTTTCCTCCCCAGAGTGGGTGGAGCAAGATCTCGTCCTGATCTCTTGGCCCATCGAGACCATGGACTGGGCTTCACACTTTGACCCAAATAGAAACTACTACAAGCAGATGGCTGAGACATCCTCGCCTCACGAAGACCTCCTCATCCTCGCGAGGATCCCGAGCATGTGCAGCCTCCTCTCTGACCGCGAGCACATAGCTGAGCTCTTCATCATGGAGATAGACTGCAATGACCTGGTGCCGCGACTAGCTCCCTCTCGCTCCCTGCCTCACGGACGAAGGGCAACGAGCGCCCCTATGATCGTGGACTTCACCTTCAACGGCTGGGAATGCAGTTCGCAGCCGACAAGGAACAACAGTCACGCGTGCCCTCTCTCTCTCGCGTGCCTTCGTCCCCTGAGAGGCAGCATATACCAATGCCCTAGCCTTGTCTTCGAAGGCGGCGGTATCGAAAGTGATGGCGCTGGGACGCTACTCTCGACCGAGAGCGTGCAATCGTCGAGCTCAGCCGCAATGCGGGCGTCGATGACAAGCCCTCCGTCAGTACCTCATTGAGATCCTTGGGGCCGAGCGCCTCGCTCACGCTCACCAACGGCCAGATCGAGGGCGACGATACCGATGGGCATATCGATACGCTTGCTCGCTTCCTCACCCCGACGACCATCGCCTCACGTCAGCTGCGAAGATCCCTAAGGACAGCCACTATCACGAGCTGGAGCGCATGAAGAAGGAACTCGAAGCACTGCGCACGAAGGACGGTGCTCCCCTACGAGCTATCCTCTGCCTTACCCACCCGCCCTGCGATGATGAGGAAGGGAGCGCATGCCCGCCACGTATGCCAACCTCTTCGTCAATGGTGCGCTCCTCGTGCCTCACCTGCGACGTCGAGACCGACGACGTAGCGCTCGAGCGCCTGAAGCGCAGCTGTACCCGACCGGCGAGATCATCGTCGCCGTGCCCAGCCGTGCCCTCATCTACCAGCATGGTAGGCGACACTGCGCCACGATGCAGTTCCCCGTGGCTCATCAACAAGAATAAGTGGAGATAAAACCTGTCCGAAAAAGAGAAATGCCCGCGTCGGCCTCATTCAGCGAGGCCAACACCGCCGACCACTCCGACAACAGCGCCGCCTGAAGGAAGCCATCCGCTCGGCGGCAGCCCAAGGCGCAGAGCTGGTCGTACTGCAAAGAGCTTCACAGCAGCTCTTTACTTCCGCCAGACGGAGGACGTCAAGCGTCTTCGACCAAGCGGAGCCATCCCTGGGCCAAGCACGGAGGAGTTCGGTGCGCTGGCTGCCGAGCTGGGGATCGTCTTAGTCCTCTCGCTCTTTTGAGCGCCGTGCCCGCAGGCTGCCTACAATACCTCCGTGGTCTTGGGGCGCGACGGCTCCATCGCTGGGAAGTATCGCAAGATGCACTCCTGATGACCCCGCCTACGAGAGTTCTTCACCCCTGGGGATCTGGGCTTCGACCATTGAGACCTCTGTCAGGACGCTCAGCTGCCTCGTCTGCTGGGACCGGTGGTATCCCGAAGCAGCCCGCCTCATGGCAGCACTCGCAGGGGCGAGATGCTCATCTGCACCACGTCTATCGGCTGCAAGTAGCGACGTCGTGAAGAGCAGAGTCGTCAGGCGAGTGCCGGCAGCTCGTCCAGCGCGGTCACGCGCAGGCTAATGGCCTCCCCATGATCACGGTGGAACCGTGTGGGCCCCGAGAGAAAGACCCATCAGGTCAGACCAAGGGTATCCGCTTCGGGGGTCGTAGCTTTCGTCGCTGGCCCGCAGGGGAATAGCTCTAGCGAGCTGGGGCAAGAAGAAGCGATCAGATCGTCAGAAGTCAACCTCACCCGAGCGAATCGGTACGCCGCTGGTGGCTCCTTCCTGCGCGACCGACGCATCGATTACTTCGAAGACCTCACGGCGCTACCGCAAGTAGTCGTCCCTATCCCCAAAGCCAAGGCGCCCCGCCGCAGACAGACCTGCAGGGCGGGGCTTTATATCAAATGCCGAAATATCACGCATATGCAGGTATTCCACGGCGTATATACGGAGGAAATTTTCATATGTCGGAAATATTTTCGCATATGCAGAAATTTATTTCTCGATATATCGCACGCATATACGGAGTTTTACGGGCGCTATCAGGAGTATGCTTTTGGTGAAGAAAGGCTGACTTGCTAGTGCGAAATCAGCCCTCTAATTCTAAAGCCCTACTTTCCAGAGCAGGGAAGGCCTATGGGCGTGCTCTGCTTGAGGTGCTACTTCTTGCGAGGGCATTACCCTTGCGGATCCAGTCAAGGCTCACGCGTGAGTAGATATCGACCGGGGTTATCGTCCTCTACGATGGTCCCGATCGTCCGTCGGGGAAGATCACCAGTTCGCTATAGACCGACTCGCCACGGCAGACCCTCACGCCGAATAAGTCAGGTCTTACCCTCGTCTTGCATGGGAAAGATCTTTCAGGTGTCGCGTGTAGCGTGGCGGGGAGGTGTGCAGTAGGAGTTTAGCATTTCTCTTGCTACCGACGGGTGCGTAGCGAGCGAAGCCTACCGTTACGAGCATACCCATCAGTTCATTCCTGCTTGGGCTCAGACCACGTCTTGCCGCCGTCGCTGGAGTGCACGTAGGTACGCGCATTCAGGCCACCAGCACGATTACGGCAGGAGACAGCAGCGAGCCGTCGGAGCCGACGATCTTTCGACTCGTCGCCATTGACGCGAGCGGTCTCGGAGATCTGCCACGTCTCCCCTGGTCATCCAGAGTAAGCCAGGACGTTATCAGCGCGTCCCCCAAGCCTCCTCCGTGCGGATCGCTGCGACGAAGATGATGTGCCCGTGGAGGTAATGATCCGTTGCCCGAAGCGAAGAAGCCACCGTACTCGAAGCGATCACGGTAGATAGACTCGTGATATTGGTCACAGGGCTCCCATGTGCGACCACCGTCAGTGCTCTTGAGTGAAAGTACATCTGGATAGATGCGTGGCATGCGAAGGATAATGCGCAAAGACCAGCGCCACCGACCATCACCATGCAGATCGTGCGTCCGTCGGTAGCTGTCGCTGCGTCGCCGTAGCCATGCTCTGCGTACCACGAGCCACCGTGACAGGGTGCCTCCCGTCTTACCATCATCTATCGGCGCTTGATCTCCACGTCGATATCACCTGGCAGGTCATCTGACATTCTTCTCGCGACGGTCAATGCTCGCCACGGCGTGACCATCGAGAGACGGACGACACCGGGGATACGGTAGTGCAGTGAGCCACCTTCGCCTGGCGCCCAGACCAAGCTACGCTGCAGGACGATACCATGGCGGTGCTCCTTCGCATCAGGGGAGCGTGAGAGCTCAGCTCGACGTCTTCAGCGCACTAAGGCGAGAGCGACTTCACCCTCCTGTGCCGAAGGGGCTATATCATGAACAACCCAGAGGCATCATCGCTCGAGGATCGTCGTACGTGGAGAGATCGAGCTCGACGCGAGAAGCACGCTTGACAGGCGCAGAGGCTACGAGCCCGCCCAGCGTGCGGTGGTCAAAGCGATCCTTGTTCTTCGTGCGATAGAGCTTCAGCTGACGGACATCATAATACGGGAGGTACCGCTGAGATCAATCGTCACGGACTCCAGCGTAGAGCCGACAGCCACGGGGAGCGTAAGGGTGAAGACGCGGTCGAAGCCGCGCCCGATGAGGCTGGCATTCGTCCCATGCTCTTGATAGCGCGCCGAGCTATCCGGACTGACTACTCGAGGGGCAACGGTGCTACTCGCTACTGCGGGCAGAGTCCCCGAGGGCAAGCAGCAGGCAAGCCGAGGGAGCTAAGAGAAGGTCTTCATAAAGGGTTGATGATGGGTTGGTGATAAATTCTTCGAACTCAAACGTCAGGTCGTCCAGCGAACTCGCGCTGCACGAGCTTCTCCCTCGGCCCAGCCTTGAGGGAGCGGCGAGGCAAGACTTCGCTACGTAGCTCCTCATCCGAGGCGTCCCGGCGCTTGAGCATAAAGCAGAGCCGCGCTGAAGAGGCGTAGGGGAAAGGCATCGCTATCGGAGAGGGATCTCTAAGACTTCGAGAGCAAGCGCTTGCGGTGCAGCTTCGTGCTCGATGCGGAAGCCCTGCGAGAGCCAGCGTGCTGAGATCGTGAAGGCTACGGGGGCAAATCCTTTCAGCGCTGCGAATGCTCGGTGAAGATCCAGTCAGCGCCCAATAAAGGGCTCTCAGGTATGCGTCAGAAGCTGCTTCGCCAGATAGTCACGCAGCTCAGGGTTAGAGAAGGACGAGAGAGCTGGCTGCGTAGCCACTTCGTACGTCACAGCCTCCTCGGGATAGATAAGCTGCCCGATGATCTTCAGCTCACGCATCTCGGCTGAGGATGATGAGCCAGATCGGCTGACTTCGGCTGCTTCTCGCCAGCAGCAGGATAGTCAGCGTAAGGCCCAGAAGTTGATACCGTAATAAAGCCCCCTTCGAGCGCATAGACGAAGCGACTTTCGCCCGTCCATAGCATGGCGCAGACTTCACGCAGGGCTCAGCGCCTCCAATGTAGCATCGGAGGACTCAGGACGACGAACAGCTCGGCTGTCGTTGGATCTTCGAGAGCGTGGCATACTCACGGCCGCAGCGAAGCACTGCTCGGCATAGCCTTCGGTATGGGTCTTTGCGAACATCGGTGATACCACCCTCGAGCATCGTAGACCAGCTCAAGGCGGGGATCGGCAAGCCCCTAGAGTGACATTAAGCGTAGCGTGGCGACGCAGCACCTCGGCGTGAAGCTCAGGATCTACGTCGATGAGCGTGGCGCCTCCACGGGCGCGACCCGCAGGCTGATCTCCTCGCTCTTGATACGCTGTACTCGCCGGGAGTTCAGCGACGATGGGGCGAAGAGCTGTCATAGTCGTGGACGATGAGCTCAAGGCCGCGAAGCTCAGCAGCGCCAGGCAGCGGCACGCTCCAGTGCGCTAGCGAGCGATGAGGCACGATTGCGCATGGGCTTCCTCGAGGACGTGCCTGGGCGAATGACGTCACATGTTGCGTGATAAGCCCATTGAGCAGGTAGCGATAGTAGCACGCCTTGTAACGCCTCCATGTCAGGAGGAGTCCCAACTCTACGAGACGCTCATCAGCCATATAGTATAGGCGAAGAGGTCGGCGTGCACTCCTCCAGCGTCGAATGGCAGCGCCGAGAGCATCAGGCGAGACGCCATCCAGGAGCTTACGCGGCCGTGGCCCAAGCATTCGTGCAGGTCGGTATGTAGGTGCTCCGTCACCCTTCGTACTCTCGAGCAGGGCGCGGCAGCAGGATGCGGGGGACGAAGGCGCATCCATCCCGCTGACGAGCTGCCGAGCGCATAGGCTTCATGGATATTGTCGGTGGTGACGGACTTCGAGCCTGGGTCGCACTGTATCCAGTCAGCGTTCGGCAGGTTGATACCGATGGGCGTGGCAGGATAAGAGTCGCCGCGAGCATAGCTACGCGAGACGACCGCAGCGGATACGCCACGGATCTTCCTTCTTGAAGCGGGGCATCATGGGAGCATGCGCTTCGAACCACGCTACTCACGCAGATTTTCGCCATTACGCTCGCTCGCCTTCTCGTCACGGATATGCACGGCGATTCCCTCACATACCCTTCATCCCGAGGTCAGTGAACTGGTGAAGCTCATTGATGAAGTCCACGACGAGGCTCCGTATCGCCGACCAATGGATGAGACAGCGGCTGTACTGCTCCAGCTCACTTCTTGAGTATTCGATGAGCAGAAAGAATGTGTTGCTGCGCTGGCTGCTCAGCGCAGCCACAGCGGCCTTGAGGTGGGCGATGATCTGGCTCATGCCTCGCCATGCAGAAGTCCGTCCTGCTTATGAGACCTCTTCGTAGAGCTGGCCGTCTGGTCTTTGCTAAGCGGCTGTTCAGTCCGAGAGAAGGAGGCCTGGCGCCCTCTTCGGTGGGAGGTAGTCGTCAAGCTGCACGGTAGAAGGCTTCGGCCTCGGCTCAGTGACGTCAGGGAGCATAGAAGTTCGCCGAGCAGCACCGTCGCCTTCGCCACTCTGTACCGTGGCGTGGCTCACGCTCGAGGTCGAAGACCACTGCGAGAGCCCGTCAAGCTTTCTCCCACGGAAGCAGAGCTGTCCTTTGCTTTCGCTGTAGTCTTCGGTCCTTCGAGATAGGCTTCGAGAAATGCGACCAGGGAACTTCTCCGAGCCGTAGTGGTATGGATGCCGAGGAGAACCACAGTGGGAAGAGATATTCCTCCACGCTGAAGTCCACGACTCGTACGATCGCTCCTGGCCGAGGTAGATGCCTCGAAGAGCGCACGCGCTGCACACCATAGCGCATTTTGGTCACGTAATATCACGCCAAAGGGCAGTTTCCCAAATGGACAAAACAAGCTTTGCTCCATGGCAAGGCTTGAGCCTGGGGATCTCATAGCGAGGATCTCACGTCCACAAAGCCAGTCACAGAGGGCCCTCTATGGGCACTCATAGAGGCATTCGTTTGCACCACTCTAAAGGGATAAAGGTGTCCCCACGTCTGGGAGCTTGCCTAAACAAAGATACCGATAAGAGGCTATTTCTCAATTTCCTGCACGTAGGCAGGGCAGGCACTCGCTCTTCCCACATAAGGAGCTTTCGAGGAGAAAGGTATATACCCTTTTCGAGCAACATGTTATACCCTTCGAGCAAATAGACGCGCGTATATACCTTTGCGAGGGTTATCTCGCGACAAAGCAGTATATTCCTCACGACAGCGAGGTATATTCTCACGACAGCAGACGGTATATTCCCCACGACAGCGAGTATATTCTCACGACAGCGAGTATGTCCCTCGCAAACGCCCAGACTTTACTCTTCCAAGCGACCTTATCAGTTTGCTCACCGCAGGGCTTCGTCGGTGAGGGGAGCGGCGGGAGACTTTCTGCGAGAGTGAAGGCTGAGACCTTTGAGGAGCGAACGGAGATCCCGGCACGCTCGGCGTGGCCTTCGCCTCGGCAGGCACGTTCGGGTGTCCAGAGCCAGCTGCCCGCAAAGTGGAAGGCACCTGATGAGTCCGCACCGCAGAGCCAGCCGAGGCCTTGAGCGCTGCAGGCGGGACTTCGCCCAGCGTCCCCCTGCGAAGGTCGCTGCGCCAGAGCGTCGTATAGTGGAATGAACTTCTCCCACGGAGCTTTGTCGCCCAGTGCTACCGTAGGCGAAACGCATGCTGGAAGACTTCGATCCATATAGTGCTTGAGGCGCCTGGCTGGCATGTTGAACCAGAAGATGGGATGGTGGAAGATGACGACGTCCGTCTCTGCCGAGCGCTGCTGCTCAGGGGCGATGTCGATCGGAGCGCAGTTAGGGTAGATCTCTTCGAGATTACGACCTCAAAGTCGGCAGCCGTCTTGAAGACATCAAGATAACCTTCGCCAGTGGCTGGTGTCGTGACAAGAGTGCGAATAGAATAACGAGGACTCTCATTGTAAATATTTGGATGCGCACGACGGCAGCGCATAGAGATATCTACGTGAGGCGGCCTTTATGTTCACAGCACAACAGCTGACCAGAATAGCAGTCGGGCCGACTCTCAGAAACTCGGCCCGACTTGATTCTATATATGGCGCGAAGGGCAGGTACTCCGTCGCGACTAGAACTCAGCGTTGCGGGCGTACGGGGAAGGGAATGACGTCGCGGATGTAGCCATACCGTGACGAAGAGCAGAGGCGCTCGAAGCCCAGACCGAAGCCCGAGTGAGAGCCGTACCGTAGCGGCGCGAGTCAGAGGTACCACCAGAGGTCCTTCGGGGACACCCACCTCCTGTGCACGCTGTACAGAGCTTGCGCCAGTCAGCTTCACGCTCGGAGCCACCGATGATCTCCCGATCTTGGGGAGAGGACGTCCATACTGCATGACGTGTCTTGCCGTCGTCGTTAGATTTCATAGAAGCTCTTGATTTCCTGGGATAGTCGGTGACGATGACGGGGCGCTCGGGACGTCTTCTACGAGATAGCGCTCATGTTCGCTCGCAGGTCGGCAACTCCAATAGATGGGGAACTCGAGCTTACGACCAGCCTTGACCGCTGCCTCCGAGGATCTCGATCCCTCGGTATAGGGTCGCACGGCGAAGCGCTTTATCCGCTACGAAGCGCAGACGATCAATGAAGCTCCTTGTCGAAAGTGCTCGGCGAGGAACGTCGATCATCCATACAGTGATCAAGGCCCACTGCACGCAAAACTTGATGAACTCCTCCGCCAGATCCATATTCTCCTGGATCTCGAGGAAAGGCTACGCAGGCTCGATCATCCAGAACTCTGCGAGGTGACGCGGCGTATTGGAGTTCTCGCACGGAATGTTGGGCACGAGGTGTAGATACCGCCGAGTGCCAGCAGCATGCTCACCCTCGAGCTGACCCGATACGGTGAGCGACGCGTGACGAGCGAAAGTGCTGCTCATAGTCGATCTGGCCGTCATCGGTACGTGGAGTTGTCACAGTCGAGTGTCGTGACCTGGAACATCTGCCCAGCACCTTCGGATCACTCGCCGGATCGAGCGGCGTGACATAAGAAGAAGCCACGCTCGTGGAAGAACGGATGGATAGCGATCGACATGTGGTGCTGCATGCGATAGATCGCCCCAAAAGTACTCGTACGAGGACGATGAAGCGATCTCACGGAGGAATTCAGCGAGTGCCCTTCTTGCTGCAGGGGGATGAGTGCAGGATCTGCCGTCGGGACTTCGAGTCCGTCTGCTTGTATTTTCGCTCTGCCCTGACCTTGAGAGGCGACGAGTTCGCCGACCACGCTGAGGCTTGCTCCCGTAGTGATCTTTAGCGGGAAGATCAGCGTCGAGCGCGTGAGATCGACGACGATCTGGATGTGCATGGATCGTCGAGCCGTCATTCAGTGCGATGAAGCTAATAGCCTTGTGCCACGGCGGTACGAGACCCAGCCCCTTGACGTTCACTCTGTCATCGAGTGAGCCCTGCATACTCGATGATTCTGGTACGTTTCATAGATGTATGATTGAGTGGTGTGTGCGAGGTGAGATGTCGACAAGTAGCTATTACTCGAAGGAACCCATACGCAGGTTGTTGACCTCCTGCTCGGTGAGGTAGCGCCAGCGACCTCGGCAGGTTCTTCTTTGTCAGACCAGCGAAGTAGAGCGCGGTCCAGCTTTGACGACGTGGTAGCCCAGGTGCTCGAAGATACGACGGACGATACGGTTGCGACCCGAGTGGATCTCGATACCGACCTCGGCTCAGTCCTCTTCGCTGACGTAGCTAAGTGCGTCAGCATGGATCTCACCGTCCTCGAGCTCGATACCCTCAGCGATGCGCTGCATATCTTCCACAGACACGGGCTTATCCAGCCATGCGTGGTAGATCTTCTTCTTCATGAAGGAGGGGTGCGTGAGCTTACTGGACAGATCACCGTCATTCGTGATGAGGATGACGCCCGTAGTATTGCGGTCAAGACGACCGACAGGATAGATACGCTCTTCGCAAGCGCCTTGACGAATCCATCTGCCGTACGACGGCATTCAGGGGTCGTCACTCGTGGTGACGCAGTTCTTGTAGCTTATTAGCGGGATATGACCTTGCTCTGAGTCGAGACGCGCATACATATACATGACCTCGTCAGGACGGTAACACGTGAGCCCAGCTCTCGTGACTACGACGCCATTGACCGTGATCTCACCTGCGGCGATGAGGGCATCCGCCTCACGGCGTGAGCAGACCCCAGCGTTAGCGAGGAACTTATTGAGACGCAGATCCTGTGATGGATCGACGATCTCCTCGTACTTTACGGGTACGGGGAGCTGTAGCGCTTCTTCTTGCCTAGGTAGACTGCGCAGATGGACCGCCCTTCTTGGGGCCCTTGCCTGCATGCTTCCCCTTATGAGGCTGACCTCACCGGGCTGACCTGGGGCTGCGAGAGCGATGGGGCGCTCAGGAGCGGCTAGAAGTTGTAGCTATAGTGGCCATCAGCACGCTCTGCCTGATAGCGCTCTTTCGTCGCAGAGAGCTGCCTCTGCCGAGGAGGGTAAGAGCCGTCGTGCTGGAGTGCTCTGCAGCGAGGGCGAGCAGCAGGACGTCCGAGTGCATCTGCTGCTCCCCTCGGAACTGATGAAGACGCGTCTGCGTCGTGTAGAGTCCCTGAGGTTAGGGGTGGATGAGATGTGCTGTCCATCGGTAGAGGGCTGCAGGCGCGTCGCGCGAGTAGCTGGAGCGCTGGGTGAGTCTCCTCGGAGCTACTGTGGTTTTGGTCGAGGAGCGAGCTCCTTTCGTCTGCCATGTGGTCTTGTTTTGTATGACTATACTTGTTCTGAGGTGTTGAGGACAGCCTCTCGGCTCTCCACTGGTCTGTCGTCCAGATAAGCCCATCAGCCACTCACCCTCTTGGTGCAGGGCCTTCATAGGTCTGGTGGGCTCCCAAATATCTGTGCAAAGATAATAAGATTATATGATATATAGAGCTCGCGAGGGCAATATAATAAGAAGAAGAGGGCGCATAGAGTGATATACCGTGCGCTCTTCTTATAGGGGGAGTCTGCTCGGGAGAGCTTAGATGATCGAGTGCTCTTCGTGAACTCGACGATCTCGTCGATATAGCGAAGGCAAGACCCGTGACCGTATCTGCACAGCCATAGTAGATGGCGATACGCCCCGTCTCATGTCGCAGAGCCCGCACAGGAACGCCGTTAGACATCACCCATGCACCATACTGCTCACGAGGAGATGAGGCAAGGCCTGAGTGGAACTTTCACCTTCCAAGGCTCATCGAGGTCAGCAGCGCAGAGCCAAAGGCATAGAGCAGCCATTGCACGAAGCCAGGACACACTGGTAGATCAGGAGCCACTCGCTCGTCTCGATGGGGATAGGACCTGCACCCGATCTTCGTGCACTGCCATAGCGCCATCCCTCAAAGGGGCAGGAGACATGACGTGGCGGTGACGGCCCCCAGTACCGAGGTCGGGAGATTCGCTGTAGAAGAGTAGCCGCAGCGTGACCATTGTCGCTGGGGCGGCTACGCCAGCGAAGTGCCATTCAGCTTACGGGGAAAGGACACCAGTGAGTTGAAGGGCAGGAGGCATTCTCCCTGATGGAAGGTCTTGGAGTCGAAGGCAGACGACACCGATCGTAGACCATGTCGGCCATTACACCCAAGTGACATAGTAGCGGTCTTCGATGAAGACGACACGAGGGTCGTCAGCCATGACTCACTCACCGATCTCCTTGTCTTCGCATTCGAAGGTCAGAGGCTCGGGATTGATATTCCAGTTGATAGCGTCATCGCTGAAGCCGACGTCAGACGCATACGGCGTGTTCGTATCGTCGCAGCGGAATACAGCATAGCCTTCGCCGAAGCGAACAACAGCGGCGCTAGTGTAGCTATTGAGTACAGCAGGTCGCGCGTGGGATGATGGGGTTGGCACTGTAGCGCCAGACGACATCCTACAGCCTCGGACGATCTTCCCAGGGCATGGCAGTGGGAAACGTCCCTACGATCTAAGTTCACCCATTGTACGTACTATAATGTTGGAGTAGCTGAGAATCTATTTTGAGTCGACGTCTTTAGCCTCTACTGCGTGAGCGCGAAGGCGGCGATCGCCATGATGATGGCTGGACAGCGTGACCAAGAGGACGATGATAGAAGCAGCGTCTGGTAGCCGAAGGCGTCGCGAGCTTACCGCTGAGCATCCCAGGCACCATGACATCTGAGGTTCATCAAGCATATTTAGCAGTGCATAGTGAGCCATCTGTACTCCTGGAGCGATCTGCTGCATCATGAAGAGCGTGATACCGACGAACGAAGCCGTAGCTGAAGTATTCGAAGACGATACCTGTACCGATCCACCAGAGGTTGGAGGGCTGGAAGATAGCCAAGAACAGGTAGACACGAAGGGAATATTGAAGATACAGACCAGCGAGAAGAGGGTCTTCTTCAGGCCAAAGTGCGAGATAAGGTGGCCCGATGAGGATGGAGCCGAGGGATGAGAAGGCAATCGTACCTGCCAGCCCATAGATCAGGCCAGAGTGCTCATTGGAGTGCTGTCCGCCCTTAGCACCTCATCCTTGAGGAAGATCAGGGGCGATCTTCATCGCAAGCCCTTCGTCGCGATGGAGGAAGATGAAGACCAGATAGAGATAGATATGCTTCTTCTCAAAGAATGAGATAAAGACCTGCACCAGCTCCTTCCAGCTCTCGTCCAGAGCGCAGTACGCGTGCAGCTTCGCAGGAAGGCTACGCATGTGATATGAGGCGCAGTGCGAGCATCAGCAGCAGCAGATCCCATGATGACCATCCAAGCCTCTCCAGCCCCTACTCTTTTGCGAGAGGTAGCCAGCCAGATGAGACAAGCCCGCCATTAGTCAAGATCTTTGGCGAGGTTATAGAAGGCACCCTGCCAGCCAGCGAACTGTCCCTGCTCTGCTGGGCTCAACTTGCTATACACCCGTCCCCAGCGATATCGTGCATAGAGCCACTAATAGCCAGCACCCCCATCAGGGCGATAGAGATAGAGAAGAAGCTCGGCAGGGTAGCGAGAAGCAGACCAAGCCAGAACATCAGGGCTGAGATTGCTTCGGTGATATAGATATACTGGCGCTTCGTCCCGAAAGAGTTCCATAACGAGGGAGAAAGAGGGGCTTCAGCGACCAAGGTAGGACCAAGAGCGAGGTCCAGAAAGTCACATCGCTCCTTATCGATACCGAGGGTCAGTGAACGTGAGGACGGAGACAAGCGAGAGACAACGTAGGTAGCCCCATACCGAAGTAGACGCTGGGTACCCAAGCAATGGGGTTACGTCCTGCCACGAGGACACCTCTGTAGTAAGGGTTTGTTCTTCCATAGGTCATGATGTGTAAGCGTGCTATTGTTCCAATTTCGAAGTGCCCAAAGATAGAGCGCCTACCTCCAGTGGATCTCTGCAGGCTTTGAAGGCAAAGCCAAGAGATGCATCAGATAACCTATCTGATGTGCAGGCAGTCGTCCTTTCCGTTGCGATGAGTGAGTTTACCACGAGCGAAGCAGGCCATACTCATATGCATCTCGGACTCAGCAAATGAACAATGTAGCAGAGAACACCAAAGAGGCGCAAATCGTCCAGAGAGGTGAGTGTGAGACCAGTGACTGGTGGCGAGTCGAGAGCTTTGACCGAGTATAGCTGTGCTCACATGATAGTAAAAGTAGGACGCGTGGCAGATGTTTCCACAAGCGGCCCTGTTTCGCTGCTAAACTGCATACCTGGTCGGAAAGAAACGCACATATGAAGATCCTCTGGAGGCCTCCTCGCTGAGGCATACGTGGAAGCTAAGGGAGCTAGTGCTTTGTCTTTTCGAGACGCTCGGTGTATACGGCGATGGCTCCAGATAGCCAGGTGACTGACGCAAAGGTGCTCCACGGATCATGTCTCACCCTTATAGCTCCTGCAAGGACTACGTACCCATGAACTAGAAGAGATAAGAATGGGAGATGTAGTCTACGAGACCTGCGGGATATCCTAAAGATAAAACCCGCTTCGTAGCGTCGTGATCGCCGTATAAATCAGCGAACTAAATTGCGATCCTCAGGAGGTAGCCGACGAAAGCTTTAGGTCAACAAAGACTGCAAGCCACTCGCCCCCAGCTGCCTTATGCGCGTGACAGCACAGCCATACTTCACCTCCAGCGCCCCCAGAAGGGATCACGGCGTATAGCCTTTGCGACGATCTGTGACCGAAGGGAATATCAGCATAGTCTGCCGCGATTAGCTCAAAGAGTCGCTGACGCTCGGCCTGACTGCGCTGAGGGGTGGGATCTTCGAGCGAAGTAAGCAGGAGGCGCACATCCAGCAAGTCATCTCGATCAGGGAGGTAAATGGTGGCATCGGCGAAGTGTGAGGCTATACTCGTAGTGAGTGGCGACCGATGCGCTGCACCCTCGATGATCTCCGTGCGATGAAAGTCAGATCGGTCACGGGGACGCTTTGGTGTAGTGATAGTTGTACGAGCGACGATGAGCCGCTCACCTCGCACCACAGGCTCTTCCTCCAGAAGAGGACAGAGCTGCGGATAGCATGGTTGCACTCCAGGGCGAGCTTATTTGATGGACAGATGACCACATTCTTCCTCCCCATACTTGCGGTGAAAGCCTCATCCAGCGTCTCGATGAACGTACCGCCTTCGACGGGGAAGATTCCTCGCCATCCCTCTGTCTCCAGAGTGAATCAGCAGGATCTCCTCAGGGTCTTCATCGGCATATTCGTCCAGAAGCTCACGGAGCTGAGTGATATGCAGGATCCCCACGCTTCTGACGCACGACTTCACGCAGCTCCATCCCGTAGACATGGAGCCCGTAGCGAGGTGAGACCTCGGCATTGAGCGCATCGCTGAGAGGAGGTGCCCACGGGAGGAGCTGGCCGTAATCGCCGACGAAAGATGAGCTTAGCCTCATCCGCAGACCAGACGCATAAGATAGGAGGTCATCAGAAGATTGCCCGAGGCAAAGGGCGTCATCTCACCGTATCTGAGATCATCGATGCCTCATCGACGATGAAGAGGTCCGAGTCGCCCCGCTTACTCGCCCCAGCTGAAGCTACCTCCCTCCTCCTGCATCTGGCGAGGCTCGATAGATCGTGCGGTGAATCGTCGAGGCAGGGCGCCCCGTAGAGGCGGATAAGACCTTTCGCTGCTCGACCCGTCGAAGCCATGAGCTCCTGCGCAATCCCGCTCGCTGAGCCAGATCAGCTATCGTACGCAGGAGGAGACGTCTTCCCGTACCGGCATAGCCTGTGAGGAGGAGAGCGCATCAGGGCGAGGGGCTCTTCTATATATTCAGTAGAGGTGCCAGTGCTTCCGCTGGTCGCTGGTATAACCATCCAGCGGAAGAGGCTGAGGGCGCTAGGAGCGCTGTATGCGGCATGTAATAATAATTTTCTATCTTTGTCCGTGTGAGTTACGAATTATAGGCATAGGAACGGCCTAGTAGCTCCACGCAATGAGACTCGTCTAACTCCAAACTACTACATAGATCCAACAATGAAGAAAGTTATCCTCGCATTAGTAGCCTTGGCCGTGGTGGCGACTTCGCCACATCACGATCCAGAGCAGTGCTAGCACCAGTAAACCTTCGACAAGAAGCAGATAGAAGATTGAGGTAGAGCTCCAGAAAGCAGCTCAAGAAGATCGCAAGCCCTTGAAGAAGCCCTACAAGAGCGTCTACGACAAGTAGCCAACAAGGAAGAGCTGATCGACTTCATACAGAATGGTCGTGTATTCTACATCCGTGCAGGGGCGACTACACCAGCGCCATGCGTGACGGGCCTCACCGAAGAAGATGCAGCTCGCGGGAGCTCATCCGTCGTGACACCGTCTGGGTCGCAGCTAAGGATACCTGCTCAACGACGGCACGGATCTGGCTAAGCTCTTCATCATCCCCAACAACCCCGACTCTTCTATCCAGGTCGTAGCCAGCTCTATCGAGCAGGAAGTGGTGCAGCTGAAGATCCAGATGCCCGTCTTCCAGGCATCGGCTTCTTACGAAAGCTACCTGAACCCTCTGAAGAACGAACGTCGCGTACGTGAGAAGGTCGAAGCTGCTAAGGCTAAGACGAACGCCTTCCTCGGTCTTCGTGTCGGCTCTCTGACCGAAGCTAAGACGAACGGTAACTGGGAGTAATGACTCCGATCCCACAGATCACAGCAGCTGAGGCTGCTCACTACAGCTTGTCCATCCGAACCACTTCGGGTGGACTTGCTTTATATCACCTCCGAAGGGGATCGGAGGGTGCCGATGCTCCCGCTGCATCCATAGCGGGGAGCTCGAAAGGCTATCAGCTTCGGCTCACTCCGTCTACGAGGTACTGCAGGAGCTGTACTTCACGTATGAGTTCCTCAGCTATCCCTACCGCTCCATCAAGTTCTTCTACGAGCCTGAGCAGGCCGTACTTGTACCCACGTCTCTTCTCCAAGAGGAAGGGATGAGCTTTGCTCCCCACTCCGAGGACTCTGCAGGCTCACGTCAGGGAGAGGCCTTGAGCGCCCTCCGCTACACGCTCCTGACGACACGAAGACCTTCGTCCTCAGCTGGCAGCGCGAGGCCCTATCAGTTCCTTCGCCGCACGCTCCTGCTCGTCGAGCCGGAGCCACACTTCGCTCCCATAGTAGAGGAAGAGCGGTCGAAGAGCAGAACGGCCCAGGACGTGAGCTCCTCTCCTCCTTCGCCCCATGCAATGGATCTCTTCATCATCGCAGGCGGAGAAGTCGAGGCGCATAATAGTGCCTCCCATCATCTCGGGGGCACAGTCAGGAGATCATGGCAGGCGAAGTCGTCTTCTACACCTTTGCCTTCTGGCGTCACTTCGCTCTCGAGAATACATGACCGCCCTCACGATCGCCTTCAGTGAGGAGGAGAAAGCTCCTGCGCTCGCACAGCTCAAGGAGCAGCCCGCGAGGCGAGCGAACTGCTTGCCCTCTCCATCTCACGAGATCACCATCCAAGGGCTACCGTAGCCTCCCTCGCTGGAGGCGAGGCAGCCACATCCCACAAGCTTTAAGAGAACATGCGCATCATCGGAGGTAAGTACAAGCGCCGCCGCTTCGACGTACCCAAGAGCTTCCAATGCTCGCCCCACGAACTTCGCCAAGGAGAACCTCTTCAACGTCCTTCAGTACTACATCGACTTTGAGGACGCCACGGCCCCTTGACCTCTTCAGCGGGACGGGCAGCATATCGGCAGAGCTCATCTCCCGAGGGCTGCAGCCGTGTGATCGCGCTCGAGCAGCGACAGGGAGCACGCACTCTTCATTCGCTCCATCGCTCGCGAGCTGAAGGAGGAAGGGCGCCTGCAGGTCTTGCAGTCCGATGTCTTCCGCTACCTCCAGACCTCGAAGGGCGGAAGGCCGCAGTTCGACTTCATCTTTGCCGACCCGCCTTATAAGCTGAAGGAGATCGCTACCCTCCGCAGATGATCCTAGCTCAGGGACTCCTCAAGAGCGACGGCGTCGTCGTCGTGGAGCATCCTGGCGTATGACTTCTCGAGCTCCCCCACTTCGCAGAGCACCGCGAGATATAGGCTCGGTCAACTTCTCCATCTTCACCCTCGCCGAAGACGAGGGAAGGGTGAGGCCGAAAGAATAGCCCAGCTATGCTCAACGAGGAAGGAGCCACCAGCGAGCCCCAGCTCTTGAGCTCTTGGCGCTACAGTGCAGCGGGCCTTCCGCCACGCAAGCTCCTTCGCCTCTTCCTCTCTGACGAAAGCTAAAGCCTGCCGAACTTCCCTTAGATCTACCGACAGACATCGATTGCTATCGCGAGATGATCGAGCGAGCCCTTCCTCTGGCCGAGGAGGAGCTCGCTCGCTGTCGTCAAGCGGGCATCACGCTACTCCCCTACTTCGCCAGCGACTACCCGACAGCTCTTCACGCCTTGGGCGGATCGCGCCCCGTGCTGCTCCATGCCGAGGTGACCTTGGTTTGCTTCAAAGTCCCGCCTCCATCCTCGGCATCGTCGGCACGCCAGCCAAGTCCGAAGGTCTCGCCGCGGCCCACCGCATCGCCCTACGAAGAGGCGGAGAAGGGCGAGTCATCCCTAAGCAGCCTGGCCTATGGGTGCGACGCCGCAGCCCACCACAGGGGCACTCGAGCGACAGGGGCGTACCATCGCCGTCATCGCCACGGGGCTTGACCGCGCACATCCCGAGGCACATCAAGCACTCAAGATCGGATCATCGCCTCAGGGTGGACTTGTGCTCTCCGAATATCCGCTGGCTACGCCCGTCGACGCGTACCGCCTCGTCGCTCGTGACCGCCTGCAAGCCGCCCTCAGCGCCGAGCTTCTCGTCATCGAATGCGGTGCCCAAAGCGGCACGATGCACACCGTGCGCTTCGCCGAAAGGTACCACCGCCTGATCTTCGCACTCCTCCCCACACCGACCGCCTCCCCTCGCTGGAGGAATAGGCAGCTCCTCCAATCAGGGCGCGCTAAGCCCTGGTAAAGAGCGCCTTATATGCGGAGGAAACTTCCGTATATGCGCAGAGAAATTTCCGTATATACGAAAATAAGTTTCTGCATATGCGAAAAAGCATTTCTGTATATACGGAAATTTCCTTCCGCATATACTCAAGGAAAATCGCCGTATATACGCGCATCTTCTCCTTCCTTTCAGATCACGATGAAGCCCCTTGCCCTCGCTCCGACAGGCACGTAATCAGAGTGCTCGGACAAGGAAAAACAGAGCGCTCCCCGCATCCAGCTGAGACAGCCGAGATGCGAGGGGCGCTTATGAAAAGAGGTAGCCGAAGCTACGTCTTCGCTTAGTCTTCGATAGCCGCGATACCGGGGAGCTTCTTGCCCTCGATAGCTTCGAGGAGAGCACCACCGCCCGTGGAAACGTAGGAGACCTTGTCAGCGTAACCGAACTTGTTTACGCAAGCGACACTGTCACCACCACCGACGAGCGAGAAGGCACCGTTAGCCGTAGCTTCAGCGATAGCAGCAGCTACAGCACGTGAGCCATCAGCGAAGTTGTCCATTTCGAAGACACCCGTAGGACCGTTCCAAAGGATGGTCTTCGAGCTGAGGATGACTCGCGATAAGCCTTGATGCTGTCGGGGCCGATGTCCATACCGATCCATCCAGCTGGGATATTGTCGTTCTGAGCGAAGGCCGTCTTAGCATCATTGCTGAAGGCATCAGCGATCTTTGAGTCCGTAGAGAGGACGAGGTTCACACCGTTAGCCTTAGCCTAGCGACGATCTCACGAGCCAGATCCAGCTTATCATCTTCGCAGAGTGAAGCACCGATGTTGCCACCAGCAGCCTTAGCGAAGGTGTAGGTCATAGCACCCGTGAGGATGAGGTTGTCTACCTTGCCGAGGAGGTTCTCGATGATGTCGATCTTAGAAGAGACCTTAGAGCCACCCATGATAGCGGTGAAGGGACGCTGGATATCCTGCATGACCTTGTTCACAGCATCTACTTCCTTACCCATGAGGTAACCGAAGAGCTTGTGGTCAGCATCGAAGTAAGCAGCGATGAGCGCCGTAGAAGCGTGAGCGCGGTGAGCCGTACCGAAGGCGTCGTTGACATAGACGTCAGCAAGAGCAGCAAAGCTTCTTGGTGAATTCCTTCTGGCTTTCCTTGATCGCCTTCTTAGCAGCAGCCTTCTCTTCGTCAGAAGCATCTTCGGCCAGACCGCGGGGCTTGCCTTCTTCTTCAGCGTAGAAGCGGAGGTTCTCGAGAAGGAGAGCTTCGCCGGGCTTGAGGTTAGCAGCGAGCTCACGAGCTTCTTCGCCTACGCAGTCGGGAGCGAACTTGACATCGACGCCAAGGCACTCAGATACGTGAGCGAGGATGTGGCGGAGGGAGTACTTATCCTCGACCTTCTTAGGACGGCCAAGGTGAGAGCCGATGATGACCGAGCCACCGTCAGCGAGGATCTTCTTGAGGGTGAGGAGAGCAGCGCGGATACGCGTGTCGTCGGTGATGTTGAAGTCTGCGTCGAGGGGCACGTTGAAGTCCACACGGACGAAAGCCTTCTTACCAGCGAAGTTGAACTGATCAATCGTCATAGAGTAATTGAGCTAATAATACATTACTTGAATTGCCCACAAATGTACGTAATTATGAGCACTTATGGCTATTATCGTTATCTTTGTGACGGTATATATAATGCACTAAGAGTATGAATAGTCGCCTCGCTGAGCAGATATCCTACCTCCTACTACGCCACGAGTACGTCGTCGTACCCCAGTTGGGTGGATTCATCAGAGAAGCTCCCCGCCAGCTATGACCGTAGCAAGCATCTGGCTACCCTCCCTCTGCCGAGCTCCACTTCAACTCCGAGATGACCCACAGCGATGGGCTCTCGAGGAGCGCTATGCCCTTCTCCTGGGGCTATCGCTTCGTCGTGCTCGCCTCGTACTCGAGGAGGAAGTGAGCCAGCTGCGTCACCAGCTCATCCAGCAGGGCACGTATCATCTCTCAGGCATCAGGGGAGCTCCAGCTCTCCCGCGAAGGGCACCTCAGCTTCACGCCAGATAGCGCCGCCCTCGCTACAAGCGCCAGCGCTTACGGCTATGCCCCCTATCTCTCCCCGCACTGCCTCAGGCGACCAGCGGCAGACAAGCCTCTCGAGCAGAGCAGGACAGCCGCTATATCTCCTGCGTCTCCCCTAAGCGTGCGCTGGGCTATGCAGCTGCTGTCGTCATCGCCATCCTTGCACTCCTCCTTGGGGGAACAAGGTCGAGACGGAGCAGCACTATCAAGCTGGCTTCACGCCTTCGGTCGAAGTAGCACGCCAGCTCTTCGGTGAAGAGAAGAAGGTCTCAGAGCTTCTTCCGAAGCCACAGCAAAAGGACGAACAGGGCAACCTCCGCTGGTCTACCGAGCAGGACGGCCGCTACTATATCATCATCGCTACCGAGCGCACCGAGGAGCGTATCCAAACCCTACGTAGAGCAGGCTCGCACTACCCTCCCCGAAGCCTCCCTCACGCGCACTTCGCTCTCCCGTGGTCGCACGATTCGTCTTGCTCTTACCTCCTTTGACTCCTCTGCTGAGGCCTATGCTTACCTCAACGAGCTGGTGAAGGAGCATCCCGCCCACCGCTCAGCGTGGGTCTTCCACAACAACTAAGACTTAGCTGCTCCCAAGACGACAGCAGCTCCTCTCCATACAAGTGGAGTCCATCTCCCCACACGACATCGTCACACAGATTAAAAGCCGAGGCCCTTCGCCTCGGCTTCTCTGCATGTGGCATCGTCCAGCTGGTGCTGTCCCCGAAGCTATTCTGCAGGGAATACGACTCGTGGATCGAGACGGGCTACCATGGCGATATGGATTACTTAGCCCGCAATCGTGAGCTACGAAGTGACCCGCGCGTGCTTCTCCCTGGGACAAAGACACTCATCATGGTAGCGATGAACTATTACCCTGAGACGAAGCAAGCCCCCGAAGCCCCACAGTTCGCCTACTATGCCTACGGGCGAGACTACCATAAGGTCGTCAAGAAAAGGCTTGACCAACTCTTAGCCTTCATGTGCTCCGAGCTACAGCTCCCCGTCACGGGGCGCGCCTTCTCCGACTCCGCACCGATCATGGAGCGCTATTGGAGCCGAGCAAGCTGGACTTGGCTGGCGCGGGAAGAACAGCCTACTCATCATCCCACGTGCAGGGAGCTACTTCGTCTTGGGCGAACTACTCATTGACATAGAGCTACCGGCGGACAGTCCGATGCGCAATCTCTGCGGGCGCTGTGAGCGCTGCCAGACCTCCTGCCCGACAGAGGCTTTCCTCGAGCCTGGGCGTATCGATGCACGCCGGTGCATCAGCTACCTCACCATTGAGCAGAAGGAGAGATCCTCCCGAGCTCCGCGAGCGCATGGGGCGTCGGGTCTACGGATGCGACGCCTGCCAGCAGTGCTGCCCATGGAACCGCTATGCCCGCCCACGACCATCACCGACTACACCCCACGCGAGGCCCCTGCTCCCTCTCCCCGAGGAACTCGAAGCGATGAGCGAAGAAGAGTACTTAGCTCTCTTTGCTGGCACAGCGGTCAAGCGCGCTGGCCTTGCGGGCCTACAGCGCACGATGCGCGATCTACGGGATAACTTTACGCTGCCCCATAGACACCGACTCTACTTCAAGCGCAGTCCGTCGCTTCATTCGCCCTACCACAGGCGACACCACCTCCGAGGGCTAAGCCACACTCGACCTGATAGGATCAGCTCTCTCTGACGAAAGAAGGGCTACCCAGAGTAGTATAAGAATAAGGCTATACTGATCAGTAAAGCAACCTATATTGGTCAGCGAGTCAACCTACTATTAGGTCGTTGCTCCACGTAGGGATAAAAAGCTGTGGACGAGTGGCAGATAAGTTTGGGCTACGTACGTGGATCTAATATCTACGTACGTGGATATTTGGATTTACGTACCTGGTCTTTAAGACTACGTGCATAGACAGGGAAAAACCACTGCGTGAAGGCGCTTTTTCTTCACGAAGGACACTTTTCCCTCCGCTAGATAAGAGGAATACTCGTGATAAAGCGAAGGGCTTGTGTATCTCTTCGGAGAGGCATATCGAGGGAGCTGAGCGCACGATGCCTTAGCACATATTAGTAGGGGGAAGGACTCTGAGGCAACAGTCTCATTGGGTTGACCAGTGCAATATAGGGTCATCAGTGAGCCCGTAGGTCGAGCGGCAATATAGGTTCACGCCATCATCAATAAAAGAATGCCTAAAACTCTTCTTATAACGGGGATATATCCCTGGATGATTTATCACCCACCTTCTTCTAATCCATTCAGTTCTTGTACCTTTGCAGACGAATGCACGAGATGACCTCCATCCTTAGCTTTAACACACTTAATCCATAGATGAAACAAAAGCCTTCGCCTCGGCCTTCGGGCTCTCGTCCTCACGAGTCTTTCCCTCCTCGCTGTACCCGCTATGGGGCAGAATATCCAGCTGCACTATGACCTCGGTCGCTACCTCTACCCCAAGGTACAGGCTGATCGCCCACGCATGACGATGACCGTAGAGCAGCAGAGCCTTGACCGCTTCGGCGATACGTTCTACTTCGTCGATATGTCTTTCCTCCAGCAGGGTGCAGTGAGTGCCAACTGGAAGTTCATGCGCAACCTACGCTTTTGGCAGGGCCCACTCTCTTGGCACGTGCGCTATGATGGCGGCCTACGCTTCATCAATGCCAATGCCCCCGAGCCTGTGGGCTCACGTGCGATCTCGCTCAATGATGCCTTCATGACGGGGGTGACCTACACCTACCTCAGCCCCGAGCGTCGCACGATGCTCAGCCTCACCCCACTCTACAAGTATATCCGCGGGATAGCCCAGCCGCACAACTATGAGCTTTGCGGTGTGTGGAAGTTCGCTCCTGGAGATGGTCTCATCACCGCCACGGGCTTCTTCAGCTGGTGGCACCAGAAGGATCCCCGCATCGGTTGGGGGCACAGACTTCAAGTTCATGTCGCAGCCACAGGTGTGGTGCAACCTCAACAAGATCCCAGGCGTCGCACCAGACTTCAACCTCAGCATAGGTAGCGAAGTGCGCATATCGAAGAATGTCGATGCCCCTCAGTGGCTCGTAGCACCGACACTCGCCCTCAAATGGAGCTTCGGTAAATAGCCAGACGTATCAAATAAGCGAAGCCTTAGGACTGATCAGGTGATCATCCTAGACTTCTTCTATTCATCGCCTTCAGCACAAGCTGTAGCAACCTCCCGCTCGGGCTTGTACCCAACCATCCAGCTCGAGGTCAAAGAGCTCACTTCGGACGGTCATCAAGTCCATACCCGATAGGCGGGATAGCTCATCGACAGAAAGCACCCCCTGCTCTATCAAGATAGCGAGCAAAGGATGAGGGTGGATACTCCCTCGCAGAGAGAAGCGAGCTGGCTTTTCTACAAGAGGGTAGAGAAGGGATGTGCTTCGCTCCTTCATCCAAATAGCCCCCATCCCAGCTCCTTCATCATCGAGACGCCCCAGAGATGAGATGGGCACGCTGCTCCTCGATGAGCTTATGACAGCCGATACTCTCAGGGTCCGTCAGGCGACCTGGGCAGGCGAAGACTTCGCGTCCCGATTCCAGAGCATAGTTTGCCGTAGAAAGCGACCCACTATGTTCGCCCGCCTCGATGACGATAGTTGCGGCACTTAGCCCAGCGATGATACGGTTACGCGCAACGAAAGCCTGACGATAGGGGCTTTACCCCTGGCGGATATTCGCTACCCAAGCACCTCCATCCCGCAAGATCTGCTCGGCGATCCGCCTGTGTGCGCTGGGATAGAGCGTGTCTCAGCCCATGGGGCGAGCACAGCCACCGTCGGGAAGAGCCAGATGTCAGTGCGGCCTCATGAGCCTGCACATCGACCCCGTAGGCCAGCCCACTGACAATCGTAGATGCAGGGCAGATAGCCGCCAGCTCACTCACCACCTGCTGAGTAAGTGACGACCATAGTCAGGAGATGCCCGCGTACCGACGACACTCACATGCCTACGCTCTGCCCAAAGCTACATACTCACCGCATACACTACAAGACCATGGGTGGGACGGCAATCTCACGAAGAGACGCTGGATAGTCCTCGCTAAGAAAGAAAGATGGGGCGAATGCCTTCCTTCTGACAGCGCTCCTCGATACGCAGAGCTTCTTCAACCAAAGTAGGCGAAGCCAGCTGCTGCGCTATACGCTGAGGGAGCGGGGAAGGATACGAGCACGAGCTCCGCATCAGTGAAGAGCCGTAGCAGAGCCGAGGGCTTCGATGAGTTCAATAGCAGAGCGAGGACCGACGTGCTTGGTGAGGAGAGTGCAATGGTATAGGTCCGCTCAGTCGGAGTAAGGCTGGATGGCATGGATGATAAGGTGAAGAGGAAGAAAAGGCTGAGCCCCGCCCTTCTCCAGCGGAAGGAGAGGCGAGGGCTCAGTCGAAAGTATTGGAAGAGGTGTGCGAAGCGACTTAATGCGCCAGCATATCTTCAGTGATGTTGGTGAACTTGTTGTCCTTGATATTGCGGTGAGGCAACAGCACATCCCAATGGGTGGGGAAGCCACCACGAACTGCTCCGATGAAGATCAGGCGAATCTTGTGCCAACCAGCCTTCAGAGCCACGCTCTTATCACGACGGCTGGACTTAGCTACCTCACCGCTGTTGTCGATAAGGAGCTTGCCATCAATATACATCTGGTCGAGGTCCGTAGAGAAGACATAGACACCATCCTTGGGGAATCTTCACGCAGCCATCACCGATGACGGCCTTAGGCTTGATCTCTGCCATGTGGTTCTTGACGACGTCGGGACGAAGGTCCTGAGGACGCTTGAGCGATACCCTTCGTCCAGTTCGTCACACCGATAAGATCAGTAGCCTGGTAGTAGTCTCCAATAGAGGTCTTCGTAGCCAGACCTGGCTTGAGGTTAGCAACGGTAGCTGCAGGAGCAAGAGTCTGCTTCTCAAAGGTGATCTCACGTACGGGGCTTGTCTTACCTGAGGGAAGGATAGAAGCTACACGGATGACTTCGCTCTTGGTGACCTTAAGAGGCATGGTGTAGCTCTCCGAGGACAGCGTGGGCGTGCTACCATCACGCGTATAGACGATACGGATAGGACGAGTCGTCTTGAGAGACAGCTCAGCGCTATCAGTGAAGGCTATGAAGTTGAGCGAAGAGACAGTCTTCTCGTAGCTTTCCTTTGGATCTACGTTAGGTAGAGGCTGCTCAGGCTGTGGGATATGATAGTTCGCACCGTGCATATCGAGGCGCACATACGCATTGTCGAGGCGACGGTTGAAGTCCTTGAAGTCACGACAGAGATGGGCGACCAGACGGCTTCTGCAAGAGCGATCTCACGAGGGAAGGCACGGTACTGCATGATCTCTGGGGTATAGAGATACTCAGCCCAGAGGTTGGTCTGTGCACCCTTGATGTGGTGACGCTTATCTGGAGCGATAGCTTCGGGGATAGGATTGTAGTTGTAGACCTTCTCAAGAGGAGCATAGCAGCAGATAGCTACAGGCTCGATCTTGGGGTCACCCTGATAGTGGTCAATATAGAGGCCACCGCTACCAGGGGTCATGATCACGTCGTGACCCATATTGGCAGACTGGATACCACCATCTTCACCACGCCAGCTCATAACGGTAGCCGTAGGAGCAAGGCCACCTTCGAGGATCTCATCCCAGCCGATAAAGCTTCTTCCATGCTAGCGAGCATCTTCTCAGCACGGCGGATGACGTAGCTCTGGAGCTCGTGCTCATCCTTCAGACCTTCAGCCTTGATGCGCTTTTGGCAGTTGGGACATTCCTTCCAGCGATCCTTAGGACATTCGTCCCCACCAACGTGGAAGTATTCTCCAGGGAAGAGGGGTACGACTTCGTCGAGTACATTTTGGATGAACTCAAAGGTCGACTCCTTACCAGCGCAATAGACATCATCTTCGATACCCCAAATATTACGTACGATATACTTACGACGGTTGGGGAAGCAGGTAAAGCTCAGGGTAAGAGGCGATAGCACCCATACCGTGACTGGCATCTCGATCTCGGGATGATCGTCACAAAGCGATCCTGAGCATAGCGGACGATCTCACGGACCTGATCCTGCGTATAGAAGCCACCGTAGCGACTGCCATCACCTTCGATACGCCAGCACCGACCTCAGTAAGGCGGGGATACTTCTGATCTCAATACGCCAGCCCTGGTCCTCTGTGAGGTGCCAGTGGAGCTTATTGATCTTGAACATGGAGATGATATCGATGTGCTTCTTCATCTCATCTACCGTGAGGAAGTGGCGGCATACATCGACCATCACACCGCGATACTCGAAAGCAGGCTCATCAGAAATACGAACGGCAGGGATCGCCCAAGCAGTCGTGAGGAAGAGTCCCAGACCTTACCTGCAGACTCGACCTCCGCAGGGAGTAGCTGCATCAAGCTCTGGAAGCCCCAGAAAAGAGCCTTCGCCGAACGCCCAACGATCTCGACACCGCGAGAAGAAGAGTTCAGCGTATAGCCCTCATCGCCAGGGCGAGCTTAGGATCAATGCGAACGAAGATAGCCTGCTGAGTAGCCTTAGCACCAGGTACTACACGCAGTGAGAAGCCCGTAGAGCGATTAATCTTTTCGGTGAAGAAGCGAGCGATCGTCACAGCTGAATCACCAGAGGCAATGACAGGCGTAGTCGCTGTCAGGCGAAAAGCAGGGAACTTGAGCTCCTGGAGTTGCTTAGGACGAGGATAATGTTGATCCCCTTGTCATACGAAGGCACGGGGGTAGACACTCGAGGAGCGTGGCAGCCACGCATGCAGTCCCTCCTACACAGAGAGCCAGCACACAGGCCATGCATGAAAATAACTTCTTCATTGAGTCTATTTGAATGATATGATCAGCGCTACTGATAAAGCCTCAGGAAGGCTCATCGAAACGCTGTAATACAAATATGGAAAAACAGGTAGCCGGGAGGCTTGCTGGAGTAGCATACACTACTCCGGGCAATAGCCTCGGGTCACTTGTTAACTCAGGTTCACGCCGACTGGCCCGACCTGATCGGTAAGATCTACCAAGCGAAGATAGGATAGTTAGCCATCATTTCGTTGACTTCCTTGCGGACAGCAGCGATGACAGCTTCATCTTCGGGCGCAGAGAGGACACGGTCGATGAGGGAGACGATGTACTCCATCTTATCTTCCTTGACACCACGAGTAGTGATAGCAGGCGTACCGACACGGATACCCGAGGTCTGGAAAGCCGAGCGGCTATCAAAGGGAACCATATTCTTGTTCACCGTGATGTCAGCTGCTACAAGAGCCTTTTCAGCCACCTTACCCAGTGAGTTCAGGGAACTTACACGCAGGTCGATGAGCATGCAGTGGTTGTCCGTGCCACCAGATACGACACCGCAGCCACGGCGTACGAAGGCTTCAGCCATAGCCTGAGCGTTCTTCTTGACCTGACGTCCATATTCCTTGAATGAGGGCTGGAGAGCTTCGTAGAAGGCTACTGCCTTAGCTGCGATGACGTGCTCCAGAGGACCACCCTGTACACCTGGGAAGACTGCAGAGTCGAGGAGTGCGGACATCTTCTTGATCTCACCCTTAGGGCGTAGTCTTGCCCCAGGATTATCAAGTCCTTACCCATAGGGATGATACCACCACGAGGACCGCGCAGCGCTCTTGTGCGTCGTGGAGTGACGATATGAGCGAACTTGACAGGGTTGTCGAGGAGACCTGCAGCGATGAGCCCAGCGGGTGAGCCATATCGACGAGAAGATAGCCCGATCTTATCTGCGATCTCACGGATACGCTTGTAGTCCCATTCGCGAGAGTAGCTGAGCCCCCTGCGATGATGAGCTTGGGCTTGTGCTCAAGAGCACGCTGCTCCATCTGATCGTAGTCCGCGACCCGTTTCTTCGCTGACATTGCTAGTCGATAGCATGGTAGAGAATGCCTGAGCTATTGACAGCAGAGCCGTGGGAGAGGTGACCACCATGGGCGAGGTTCAGCCCCATGAAGGTATCGCCAGGGTTGAGACAGGCGAGGAGAACGGCCATATTTGCCTGAGCACCTGAGTGAGGGCTGTACGTTTTGCCCATTCAGCACCGAAGAGCTGCTTGATGCGGTCGATAGCGAGGCTGCTCAGACTTGTCTACTACTTCACAACCACCATAGTAGCGCTTACCAGGATAGCCTTCTGCATACTTGTTGGTCATGCAGCTACCCATAGCCTTCATGACTTCTTCACTGACAAAGTTCTCAGAGGCAATGAGCTCAATACCCTTGAGTTGTCGTTGACGTTCCTCTTCAATCAGAGTGAAGATAGCGGAGTCGTTCATAGTTTCTTACGTGTTATTGTTTGGATGGATATAGTTGAGTGATGTACTCTTGTGCTTCGTGCTATTGTACTTACTGGGTGTATTCGTATCTCTACAAGCAAAGATAAGAATTGTATCTATATATCAAAGCTTTTCCCCAAAGAGTTCTTTTGGGACGCTCCGAAGAAGCTCTTCAAAAGGGCCTCAAGAGTCATCAAAAGAGGGATACAATCTACTGAATCATAGCATATAGCACCGTAATAGGGCTACTCTCATCCATAGCTCTCTCCCCACTCTATACCACACTATAGGTGCTAACATAGAGACTGAATATCTAAAAATATTTTTGAGAAGGAAATACTACCAAGGATAGAGGCAGCGACCTCCTCCTCTATATAAAGTAGCAAGCATGAGAGATAATGGTCGACCAATGTATAATTCGCAAAGCTTACACCTTAAGTTCTGTGCAAAAAGCCCCTCCTGCGTCCCAGATAGGGACGAAGGGAGAGCGATTACTAGACCTTAGTGCCTATTCCTCTATCGTAGGAGCTGATACAAGCACAGAAGGCAGGGGATCAGATTGCGGTCGCCGAGCCATTGTCTACGCAGAGCGACATTGATCCAGAACTTATTCTCACGCAGGTAAGGCAGCGGATAAGCAGCCTTTTCACGAGGGTAGCTGTGTGACCAAGAGTCAGAGACTACCTCGTACTCAGGGTGAGGAGCATTCTTCAGCACGTTGTCTTCGGCATCAGCACGGCCTTCCTTGATCTCTGCATTTCAGATGACTGCATCACTTCGAGGAAGCGATCCAGCTCAGCCTTACTTTCACTTTCGGTGGGCTCGATCATGAGCGTGCCATGTACAGGGAAGGAAAGCGTAGGAGCATGGTAGCCGAAGTCCATGAGGCGCTTAGCGATATCGCTCTCATCGACACCGTAGGTTTCCTTGAGCTTGCGGCAGTCGAGGATCAGCTCGTGACCGACGCGGCCCGTTGCCCCCGTGTAGACGATACCATAGGTATCCTTGAGACGGACAGCCATGTAGTTGGCATTGAGGATTGCCGTGCGAGTAGCACGCTCAAGCCCCTTCGTACCCAGCAGGCGGATGTAAGCGTAGGAGACGACATCGATACCGGCGCTACCGAGAGGAGATGCAGAGACGACGTTCCCTTCGATGGGCTCGTAGTCGACGCCATAGCCATGCGTAGGCTGGTAAGGAGCGAGAGCCTCGGTCATACAGATAGGACCACTACCAGGACCACCACCACCGTGAGGGATAGCGAAGGTCTTATGCAGGTTGAGGTGACAGACGTCTGCACCGATGAAGCCAGGGTTAGTAAGACCTACCTGAGCATTCATATTCGCACCATCCATGTAGACGAGGGCTCCGCAATCATGGATGCGCTTACAGAGGTCGATGATATTCGTCTCGAAGATCCCGTGCGTACTGGGATAAGTGATCATCATCGCAGCGAGGTCATCCTTATGCTCCTCGGTCTTCTTCATGAAGTCTTCCCAGTCGACATTACCATGCGCATCGCACGCCACGATGACGCACTGGTAGCCACACTGGGAAGCCGAAGCAGGGTTCGTACCGTGAGCAGAAGCGGGCAGAAGGATCTTACTGCGGTGACCACCTCCGTGAGCTTCGTGGTAAGAGCGGATCGTACGCAGACCGGCATATTCACCAGCAGCACCGAATTGGGCTGGAGCGATACGACGGGCAGCCCGTGATCGTAGCTAAGAGCCCTCTGAGGTTCTCCAGCAGCTCGAGGGAGCCCTGTACCTGCTCAGCAGGAGCATAGGGATGGATATTGCAGAAGGCTGGGTTGCTGAGAGGGAATGACTTCCGTGGCGGCATTGAGCTTCATCGTACAGAGCCGAGAGAGATCATCGAGGTGCGTCAGGAGATATCCTTACGCTCAAGACGCTTGATATAGCGCATCATCTCGGTCTCCGTATGGTGCTTGTTGAAGACTTCGTAGGAGAGGAAGGGCGAGGTACGTACGAACTTACGATCAATGTGGATCGTGTGTTCGCCGACTTCGTCATTGAAGTTGCTCTCCTTGCCAAGAGCAGAAGCGAAGATGTAGCAGAGGACGCTGAGGTCTTCGGGCAGTGTCGTTTCGTCAATGCTAAGCAGAGCGACCGTACCACAGGGAGCATAGAAGAGGTTCACACGACACTCCTCTGCGATCTCACGTAGCTTAGCTGCAAAGCCTGCTTCCTCGGGGAGGATGACGCAGAGTGTATCGAAGAAGTTCTCATGCAGGAGGCGATAGCCGAGATCCTGAAGCTTCTTTGCGAGGAAGCCCGTGTAAGAATGGACACGGCGTGCAATATTCTTCAGGCCTTCGGGACCATGGTACGGGCAGCATGAAGCCACTCATCGAAGCCAGCAGAGCCTGAGCGGTACAGATATTACTCGTAGCACGCTCGCGCTTGATATGCTGCTCGCGAGTCTGCAGTGCGAGGCGATAGGACTCCTTGCCCAGGCGGTCCTTACTCAGACCGATGATGCGGCCTGGTAGCGTACGCTTGTACTCCATGCGACAAGCGATGTATCAGCAGAGGGACCACTCGAAGTACATGGGCACACCGAAGCGCTGAGGCTGAGCCGAAGACGACGTCAGCACCCCATTCTCCCTGGAGCGTCAGCAGGACAAGACCGAGGAGGTCAGCAGCGACCCCAACCTTGATATCTGCGTCGTGAGCCTTGGTTACGAACTCAGAGTAGTCATTGACACCACCGAGTGAGCCTGGGTACTGTACGATTGCTCCGAAGAACTCGTCACCGAAAGTCGAAACTCGTTCCACTTGCCGAGGACAACCTCGATCCCCTGTGGGATACAGCGCGTGAGGATGACGTCACGAGTGGAAGCAAAGACGATCCTTGATCGACGAAGATGCACGTGCGCGAGCTTCACCTTAGCCTTAGAGCGCTCATTGAAGAGCAAGAAGGCGGTTTCAGCCCCAGCCGTTGCTTCGTCAGAGGGAGCAGTTACTCAAGGGGAGTGCCGTCAGGTCCGTGATGACAGACTGGAAGTTGAAGAGCGCTTCAAGGCGACCCTGAGAGATCTCTGCTTGATAGGGAGTATAGGATGTGTACCAGACGGGATTCTCCAGTACATTACGCTGGATGACGGGAGAGTACGGTATCGTACCAGCCTTGGCCGATGTAGGAGTATAGACTTCGTTCTTAGATGCAAGGTCTGCGATATGCTCAGCAAACTCCCGCTCAGTCATAAAGGGCACAGGGGAGATCCAGAGGCTTGTCCAATCGAATGTTGGAGGGTAGAGGTCTGGTTGATGAGTCTCATCTAAGGTCTTCACCCCGATGGTACGAAGCATCTCATCGGCGTCGTGCTGCCCTACGCCTATGTGGCGGATGGAAAAGTCATTGGTGTTCATTGGCGAACGTTAGCTTAAGTATTGTTATAGTAGTCGTACGCTGATCTATCTACAGCGTACCAAAGGTAGAGTATTTTGCAGGCTCGTTGTACCATCAATGACTTACAAAAATATCTTACAAAGTCTACCGCCTTAGTGTTAGCTTGTTATCCCCATCAAACACCACCATCCCACACATCCCTTAGTGTGAATAGGAGGCTACTATATACTTGGAGTAGATGGCATCTAAGGTTATCAAGATGTGATAGGCATCTATACAAAAAGAGAGTACAGCTTTCACTATGCTCTCTTCTTTGGCGGTATGGACGGGACTCGAACCCGCGACCCCCTGCGTGACAGGCAGGTATTCTAACCAGCTGAACTACCACACCGTGCTTGCTGATTTGCGTTGCAAAGATAGTATAAGTTTTCCAAGCCTCCAAATATCCCCCATTTTCACCAGCCGACCACATGAAGAGACCATTGCGCAAGGACATCTCTTTACAGCTTGCACTCTCCTCCTTCAAACTTCTCAGCCTAAAGACTCCGATTCTCGAGGTAAGAAGGTACAAGCAATGGAGAAGTGGGCTTGCGCAATGGCTCCGTATATAGGTATATGGGTGTGTGGGTAGAGCTATATAGGATGGCGAAAAAGCTATAGTTTGGACGACTTGTAGATACGTGACCTGACCTATTAGATTGTTGTTCACTGCGTAGGGAAAAGTTGTGGACGAGTGGCAGATAAGTTTGGGCTACGTACGTGGCTCTAATATCTACGTACGTGGATACTTTGACCGACGTGCCTGGTCTTTCAGACTACGTGCATAGACAGAGAAAACCACTACGTGAAGGCGCTTTCTTCCACTGAAAGACGCTTTTTCCTCCGCTCGATAAGAGGAATACTGCGATAAGGTGAAGGGACTTGTGTATCACTTCAGCAGAGCATATCAGGGGAGCTGGGCGTCGATGCCTTAGCACTCTCAAATAGAGGACAGGACTCGTGGCACAGTCTCATGAGGAGGAAGACCTTTGTCATGCCAGCCCCCTATCCCTATCTGTCACTACATCCCCCTCTCCCTTATAGATGAATAGACCTTTGCAGAAGAGTAAAATCAATCAGTACTGGTCAGAGCACGAACCTGTAGGTCAATAAGATGTACTATAAAGTTCACTCAGCGACCAGTACTGGTACATCTGAGAGAGTATAAGAAAGCCTCTGAATCCGTCTAAGAAGTGATAGGATGATCATGTGGTGGTCTTCCTTTATTTTTGCAGGCGAAGGAGATGGCAGGAGAGGTCCCTCACTTGACCCTCTCACCCTCCCCTATACATTATATATATGGACAAGATACCTACTCCGCATATAGGACTAACCTCCGAGCAGGCACACAAGAGCCGGATACAACACGGCTGCAATGAGCTGACACCCCGCCCACGCACCTCGCGCTGGAAGCTTTTCCTCGAGAAATCCGAGGATCCCATCATCATCATCCTGCTCATCGCCATGGTCCTCTCCTCCTCTCGGCTCATATGAGTATTTTTGTCACCAAGACTGATCCCACAGGAGCTGGATCTTTGAGCTGTCGGAGTCTTCTTAGCGATACTACTTTCCACAGGCATAGCGCTTTCACTTTCGAGCTAAAGAGCGAGAAGGAGTTCGAGCTCCTGAGCCAGGTAGGCGACGAGGTGCGCTACAAGGTCATGCGCGATGGTGAGATCATACAGATCCCGAAGCGCGAGATCGTCGTCGGCGACCTGCTCTATCTGGAGACGGGGAGGAGATCCCTGCCGATGCCGAGCTCCTTGAGGCTGTCACACTCTCGGTAGATGAGTCAGCCCTCACGGGTGAGCCGATGACGATCAAGAGCATACGCCCTGAAGATCAAGACAGCAGCCACTACCCTACCAATATATATGTCGTGGCACGACCATCCTCGAGGGACATGCCGTCTGTCGCGTACAGGTCGTCGGAGATGCGACCGAACAGGGGAAGATCTTCGAGGGCATTCAGATAGATGCCTCCGTAGAGACTCCACTGAATCGGCAGCTTGATCACCTCAGCAGTCTCATAGCACGAGTCAGCTATATCCTCGCAGCGCTCGTCCTCGTAGGCAGCACCCTGATCTATGCTCACGATGGGGAGCTTTGCAGCTCTACGGGATGCTACACTCGCCTCACTTCCTCGGCAAGATCATGCTCGCCGTGACGGTCATTGTCGTCGCTGTCCCCGAGGGGCTACCAATGAGTGTGAGCCTCTCTGGCCTATAGTATGCGTAGCATGATGCGTAACAACACTCGTTCGCCGTATGCACGCCTGCGAGACGATGGGTGCTATCACCGTCATCTGCACCGACAAGACGGGGACGCTCACGGAGAATCGAATGCGCGTCGAGAGCTTCTTCAGCGAAGCCTCTACTGATACACAAAGCCTTCTCCCCGAAGCCATAGCAGCCAACACAACCGCCTACCTCAATACACACGACCGACAGCACCTCGAGGTCATGGGCAATCCTACCGAAGGAGTCCCTCCTTCTTTGGCTACGAGAGCAAGGGAATGATTATCTTCTCTTCGTGACTCCGCCCCTATCATCCGACAGCTCCCCTTCTCTACAGAGCGTAAGTACATGGCGACTTTAGTTCAGTCTGCAATGCTGGAAGGGAAGGCCGTACTCTATGTCAAGGGGGCACCAGAGATTCTGCTCAGCCTATGTAATCTTCCTACGGAGGTACGTACCCGCTACGAAGCCCAACTCACAGTACCAGTCACGTGCTATGCGAACGCTCGCTCTTGGCTACCACATAGTCGAGAGTCCGGCAGATCAAGAGAGCCTCTTGATGAGCTGATCAAAGAAGGACTACAGCTACAAGGCATCTTCGGCATCATGGATCCCGTGCGTAGCGAAGTGCCCGCAGCTATCCAGCAGTGCCGAGAGGCTGGTATCGGCGTAAAGATCATCACAGGGGATACCTCTGGCACGGCTAAGGAGATCGCCCGACAGATCGGTCTCTGGGGAGAAAGTTCCACCGACGATGAGATCATCACAGGAGCAGAATTTGAAGCTCTCACAGACGACGAAGCCAGGCCGACTTACCCATATTAAGATCATGGCACGCGCACGTCCCTATGGACAAGGAGCGCCTCGTACGCCTGCTCCAAGAGTTGGGCGAAGTCGTGCCGTCACCGGAGATGGGACCAACGATGCTGCCCTCAATAGAGCACATGTCGGGCTGTCGATGGGCGACGGTACGGCGGTAGCTAAGGAAGCCAGCGATATCACCATCCTCGACAGCTCGTTTGCCAGCATCGCGCAGGCCGTACTATGGGGGCGCTCACTGTACCTGAATATCCAGCGCTTCATCCTATTCCAGATGACGATCAATGTCGTGGCATGCCTCACCGTCCTTATAGGAGCCTTCCTCGGCAAGGAGTCTCCCCTCACCGTGACACAGATGCTCTGGGTGAACCTCATCATGGATACCTTCGCATCGCTGGCGCTGGCCTCCCTGCCCCCCAGCCCTCATCTCATGAAGGAGCGTCCACGCAAGGCCTCTGCTGGGATCATCACACCGCAGCTCGCACGACAGATATTCGGAGTCGGTGGCCTATTCCTCCTTCTGCTCTTTGCTCTACATTATATATTGGAGCACTTGGACCTCACGACGGGACAGTGGGTCGAAGGGAAGGAGCAACTTACGGCACTCGACCTATCCGTATTCTTCACCACCTTCGTCTTTCTTCAGCTGTGGAATATGTTTCAACGCAAAGGCATTCCACTCAGGCGCAGTGCATTCGCTGGCATGGATCGGGCGCGCTACTTCCTGCTGATCACGGCTGTCATCCTCGTAGGGCAGTTCTTAATTACTACCTTTGCATACGATTTCTTCCAGATAGCTCCTCTCCATTCAGCTACTGGATCGCACTCCTCATAGCCACTAGCCCAGTACTCTGGATCGGTGAGTTGGGGCGTCTCGTCGCCCGCCTCACTGGACGGCTTCGTGCATAAGTAAGCAGATTGCAGTTCCTACTCCGATGATATGTAGTTCACTCCACCGCCCCCTGTGTACCCTTCTCTTGGGGATAGGGCTTCTCGCCTCCTCTTGTCAGCAGGGCGAGCAGCGGTCTACCCGACTCCAGATAGCTACGACGATAGCACCAGCAGCTCAGGTCATCACGGAGATCGCTGATAGCTTGGTCACGGTGACGACACTACTCCCCCAGGGGAATAATCCAGAGAATTACGAGCCTACACCACAGGCCATCCAAGCACTCACCTCCAGCGCGGCCTACTTCTATATGGGTGATCTGGGCTTTGAGCGTAGCTGGGTGGAGCGTATCCATACGATGCAGCCAGCCCTGCAGCTCGATACGTCTCGATCAGGACTTGGTAGGGCCTGCACATCACCATAGCGATAGCCCCACCGACCTTCACGACCCACACTACTGGACAAGTGTACGTGGGCTTCAGTCCATGGGTAAGAGCATATACAGCTCTCTCTGCCGTATTGACACGACGCACCGAGTGCAATATGATGCGGGTTACCAGCGCTTCACCCAGCGCTTGGAGCACGTCGAGCAGACGATAAAAGAGCAACTCTCCGATATCCCTCGCGTGCCTTCGTCATCTACCATCCATCCCTCTCTGAGTTTCGCAGAGGAGTATGGTCTCAAGCAGCTCGTCATCGAGCAAGATGGCAAGGAGCCTACGCCTCAGCATATACAAGCACTCATCGAAGAAGCTAAGAAGCTGAGGGTACGCGTAGTCTTCATCCAGCAGGAGTTTGACTCCAAGCTCATCGAGAGCATTGCGAAAGAGCTCGGCGCCCGTATGGTCGTCATCAACCCGCTGGGAGGGGACTGGGAGGAGCAACTTCTACTCATCACTCGTGCACTGAGCGATACCACCTCATCTATCCCGACACGATGACCTTCCCTATGCAACCACTCTTAGAGCTACATAATGCGACCCTCGGCTATCCCGACAAGGTCGTACTTGAGCACCTCAACTGGTGCGTGCGTCGTGGTGAGCGCTGGGCTATCACGGGACCGAATGGCAGCGGTAAGACCACCCTCATGCGTACTCTGCTGGGGCTCATCCCGCTAGCTGGACAGCTCCTCCGCTATGACCGTGAGGGCCCATATCTACCGACCAGCTGGTCGCCAGCTACCTTCCACAGATCAATCAGATCGATCGCCACTTCCCCATCCACGTCCACGAGGTTATTGACTCTGGCCTCCCCCAAGGCACCACGGGGCGCGGTGTGCGTAGAGAGCAGGTAGAGAAGCTCGCAGAAGCCATCGGGCTCACGCACCTCCTCCAGCAGCCCATCGGCAAGCTCAGCGGTGGTCAACTCCAGCGAGCTCTCCTGGTCGTGCGCTGGCATCTAATCCCGAGCCTTGATCCTCGACGAGCCACTCAGCTTCCTTGACAAGTCTTATAAGGAGAGCTTTGAGTCGCTACTGGAGCAAGTCGTACGCCCCGAGACGACGATGCTCATGGTCACCCACGACCTCCACCAGCCAAGTCCGAGTACTGGCAGACCCTCACCCTCGGACGCTTCGAATAGACTTATGAATAAGAAAAGCCTCATCCACTCGCTCTACTATCCCTCCTCACGGCTCTCCCCTCTGAAGCGCAGAGTGTAGCCGATACGCTCAGCTACACGGCGACAATCACATATCGCCCCGACACGCTGAGCAATGCACAGAAAACGAATCAACTCCTTCTACAGGGGCGCTCAGTGCAGCTCCACTCGTAGGTATCGGAGTGATGCAGAATATTCACAACGAGCAGATACGCACGATACGCTACGGGCACTATCCCTCACTTCCGCCATCACTACGATGACTACCTCCAGTTCGCTCAATTAGCAGCCCAACTTGGGCTACGCTTTGCGGGTGTGGAGGGTACAAGCAATCACCTGGCAGGTGCTCACGGCTGATGCTGCCGCAACGGCTACGATGCTCGCTGTCACCGGCGATTAAGTACACCGCCCGTGTAAGACGCCCTGACGGCTCGTCTCGAAACTCCTTTCCCCTCTGGGGCATACCGCTATGCCTTTACCTCAGCGACGCTACTGAGCTTGGAGTATGGCGAGCGCTATCCATGGCTTCCTCCTGTAAGCTACGGACCTCGCCTCCATCACGGGGCTGGGGCGAATCCTCAATAACCGCCACTGGATCGGTGATGTCGTCACGGGAGCTGGACTTGGCATCCTCTCAGGGGCACATCGGCTACTGGATAAGCGATCGTCTCTTTCGGTAGCACAGGACGTCAACTGAAGTACTACAATGAGGAGCCTACTCCTCACCTCCGTCTCTATGCCCCCATTACGCTAAGTGCTACCCCTTCGCAGGGTGAAGGTACATGGAGCTCCAGGGGCGACATGCTGCGCTGGGCGTCGAGTACACTCCCCCGCAGTGGCCTCTATACCTAAAGGGGAATGTGGGTCTATCCACCTTCCGCGGTCAGGAGGGAGGCGATGGTCTGGGACGCAGTGCTCAAGACCGCTACCTATCCCTACGCTTAGGCCTCGGGCGTGACCTACGCCTATGGCGAGGCTTTCACATCTCGGCATCCGCCTCGGCTGCACTTCGCAAGCACGCAGGGCGGGCTACTACATTCCACGCCCATGAGCCTGCGCTGTATATGCCAGCGAGCTCGGTAGGTATGGGTATCGAACTGGCGCCTCGCTGGCGCTTCACGAAGGAGCTTGGCCTGCGCTACCCCTCGGGCTGGACTACTACCCTTCGTCCTATCACCTGACTACCCCTCAGCGAACCTACGGACTCAGTCCCGTCTCGTTCTATGGGGGCACGGCACTGGAGGTCTACCTCTGATTCCTCCTCGCCCTTTACTCACTTACAATCCTATTATTCTATGAGTTGGTATTACCTCATGCCCGTGATCTTTGTCTTAGGGATCATCGGTATTGCTCTGGAGGAGCAGATCAAGATCAACAAGACCGCGACGGCACTCCCTACCTCCGTCGTCCTCTGGGCGATCCTCCTCATCGACACGGATATCGCAGTGACTGCAGGCTTCCGTCAGTTCGTTGCCTCCTTCCCTCATGCTCCAGCAGAGGACTTAGGCGTATCGGACTACCTGTCCTCTAAGCTCACAGAGCACCTCGGTGACGTCTCGAGCACGCTCTTCTTCGTCCTCAGCTCGATGGTCCTTGTGAATACGATCGATACCTATGGGGGCTTCAAGTCCGTGGCTAAGATCGTCGCTACGACGAATAAGCGTGCGCTGCTGTGGCGTGTAGCTATCGCCTCGTTCTTCTTCTCGGCGTTCCTCGACAACCTCGCTGCCGCGATCGTCATCATCGCTATCCTGCGTCGTCTTGTCCCCGACACCACGGACCGAATGAAGTATGCCTGTATCAGCATCATCGCCTGTAATGCAGGGGCTCTTGGTCGCCTATCGGTGACGGACGACCCTCTTGCTGTGGAACAACAGTCGCATCACACCATACTACCAGATCTTCCACCTCGTCATCCCCGCCTTCGTGAACATGGTGGTCCCCACCCTCCTGGCGCACTACTTCCTCTTCAAGAAGAATGCTCAGCTGCGTGCCCTACCAGATGTCCCCGAAGACTCACTGGATGATATCCTCCTCAGCACGCGCGTATCATCGTCCTCGTCCTGGGAATCGTCTCGCTGATGCTCGTACCTATCTGGCAGACCTTCTTCGATGTACCCGCCTTCATGGGGGTTATCTTTGGTCTGGTCATCGTGTGGATCTACACTGAGCTGATGTTCTTCCGCTTCAAGAAGCGCCTTGAGAATGCAACTGAGCTCCGTGTCACGACCCTCCTCAATCATGCTGACCTCACTCACGATCTTCTACTCCTCGGCATCCTGATGTCCGTAGCAGCACTGATCGAAGGCGGACAACTCGCTGCAGCCTCCACTCGCGTCACAGCCCTCATTCCCAATACGGGTCTGCTCGCTGCTATCATCGGGGTACTCTCCTCCATGCTGGACAACGTTGCCCTTGTAGCCGCCGTCCTCGGTATGTATCCGCTGGAGACATCGGGGGCGATCACACCTTTCGTCGTCAATGGCTCCTTCTGGGTCTTCCTCGCTCTACTGTGCCGTCACAGGTGGTAGCCTGCTGATCATCGGTTCGGCGACAGGGGTGACAGTGATGGGGCTCGAAGGAATCAGCTTCGGCTACTACTTCAAGCGCTTCAGTCTGCTTGCTCTTGCCGGCTATATCTCAGGAGCTGTAGTCTCACCAGCTCATCTCACTCATCTTTAGCTTCAATTTGCACTAAAAAGCATACTATACAGGGGAGCGGGTGACCTTCTTCTCCGAGGGAAGAAGGTCACCCGCTCCCTTTTTCTATAGCACCATTATACATATATACATAGCATCAATAGCTCCATTCACCAATAGGATAACATGGCTAAGCAATTTCACTACCTTTGCCCTTAGATAATCTCTAATCACTCATTACATTTAATTCATTACCAAGAATAATGAAGAAGTTCATCCTCGCTGCAGCGTGTATCTTCACGCTCGGCACCAGCCTCTGCCCAAAGCCCCGCCAAGACGGACTCAGTAAAGAAGGAAGCTACAGCCAAATGCTGCTCAGGCAAGAGCAAGCAGTGTGACTGCAAAGCAGTGCAGCCTGCTCGACACCGAAGGAGCTAAGGTATGCGAAGCACACCACGCTGCAGTACAAGACTCGACAAAGTCCTGCTGCAAAGCTGAAGTGCAAGCACTCGAAGGACAGCAAAAATCTTGCTGTAAGCGCCAAGATATGACGAAGCAAGACTCCACGAAGTCTTGCTGTAAGAAGAAGTCAATCATCCCACAGACCTCATCTCTTCTAAGAAGAGCATTTCGACGCCTGCTCGCACAGATCTGTGCGAGCAGGGCGTTTCTTTTGGAATCGGACAAGAGCTTGACATCAGCCCTCCTATAGGCTATTCTGAAGCACATCCCTGAAGGGTAGTATCAACCCATATTGGTCAGATGGGCTGACCAATATAGGTCAGCCTGCGTAGCTATATAGGTCACAGCGTCGACCTATATGGTCGGAGCAGCAAGCAATATAGGTTCACACCACTACAAGTACAAGGGGAAGAATATCAGATAGGAACGACATTCAGCTTCTTTGGGGACTATCTCACCGAAGTATCTACTTTTTCGTGGTAGAAACAGACACGATATACCCCTCGCATTTTGATACGGAGCCGCTACACTCTTTTTATACTACGTAGGTGAAATAACAAGAAAAAGGTTAACTTTTGCAGCCGAAAATGGTGCCCCATCGGTGGGACGTGGATAGATTTGAGATGCTTGCAACCACGAGAAAAAAATGCTAAACCCGTCGTCCAGATAGAGCTAATACCTTAGCTCCCATCCCTTACGACAGACTTAGCGCTTCGACCTTGGTTGCCTCCCCAAAGCAGCTGAGGTCTTTTCGCATCCAACCAAGGGCACGGGACATATTTAACCAACCCATTCAATCAATATAAGATGAGTTATCTCTTCACCTCTGAGTCCGTCTCAGAAGGACATCCCGACAAAGTAGCCGACCAGATCTCGGACGCCATCCTCGATCACTTCATGGCTCTCGACCCGCACTCCAAGGTAGCGTGCGAGACGCTCGTCACGACGGGACAAGTCGTGCTGGCAGGTGAAGTCAAGAGCGACGCCTATGTAGAGCTGCAGGACATCGCGCGTGACGTCATCCGCGAGATCGGCTACAACAAGAGCGCTTACTGCTTCGATGCCGATAGCTGCGGCGTACTCTCAGCCATCCATGGGCAGAGTGCCGACATCAACCGCGGGGTTGAGCGCACCGCTCCCGAGGAGCAGGGTGCAGGGGACCAGGGTATCATGTTCGGCTATGCTTGCCGTGAGACTCCCTCTCTGATGCCTCTTACCCTCGATCTCTCCCATGCCCTCCTGGAGGAACTCGCTCGCATTCGCAAGGAAGAGCTTCACCTCATGCCCTACCTCCGCCCCGACGCTAAGAGCCAGGTGACGGTAGAGTACTCTGAGGAAGGTAAGCCCCTGCGTATCGATACGATCGTCATCAGCACCCAGCACGACGACTTCATCCAGCCTACTGATGCGACTACCGAAGCGCAGGCCATCGCTGATGCTGAGATGCAGGCACGCATCACGGAGGATATCCGTCGCGTACTCCTGCCCCGTGTCTTCGCGCGCTACCCCGAGGATGTACAGCGTGCCTTCGACAGCGAGACGAAGCTCTTAGTCAACCCCACGGGTAAGTTCGTCATCGGTGGTCCCCACGGAGATACCGGATCTCACGGGGCGTAAGATCATCGTCGACACCTACGGAGGTAAGGCCGCCCATGGTGGTGGTGCCTTCTCGGGCAAGGACCCCTCTAAGGTAGACCGCTCTGCAGCCTATGCAGCTCGCCACATAGCGAAGAACCTCGTCGCTGCTGGCGTCGCTGACGAAGTACTCGTACAGCTCGCTTACGCCATCGGGGTCGCTGAGCCTATCAGCATTTTCGTCAATACGAATGGGACAAGCACGTCTCCCTCAGCGATGCAGAGATCGCTAAGCTCTGTAGATCGAGGTCTTCGATCTCCGCCCCTATGCTATCGAGCAGCGCCTCAAGCTCCGTGCTCCTATCTATCGTGAGACAGCCAGCTACGGACATTTCGGCCGTGAGCCTCGCAAGGTCACGAAGTACTTCTCGACGAATAGCCGTGGCAATGTCGCCCACGAAGTCGAGCTCTTCACCTGGGAGAAGCTGGACTACGTAGACACGCCCGCCAGCGCTTCGGTCTCTAATCCCCTCATCGATACTGCCTCGCCCCTCTCGCTACCACTTTCGACCGTGGAGCAAGGGCGAGGCGGTTCCGCTTTTTTTAGCTATCTTTGCGTGCAAAGCAGAGCTAAAGAGGCTCTGCGTAGCATCACTAATCACGTCAATGATACTGAGGTCTTCGCTCCCCACGAGCGACACAAGATATAAGAAAGCCGTATGTCAAGCTCTGCTTGGTAGACGGCTTTTCTCTTATAAAAGCCTCGAGCAATCCCTTCTACACTCCATTCTCACAAAGTATCCATCCTATGCAAGACTACAGAGAGCTACCCTAATCCTCGATGACGGCAGTCGCTTCGAGGGGTATTCTCTCGGCTACGAAGCCCTCGTAGCAGGCGAGGTTGTCTTCAACACCGCCATGACGGGCCACACTGAGAGCTTTACGGACCCTCAGCTACCGAGGCCAGATCCTCGTGATGACCTACCCTCTGGTGGGTAACTACGGCGTCCCTCTCCCAAGCACGATGAAAATGGTATAGCCTTCTTCCGCGAAAGCGATGAGATACATCCCTTGGGGATCATCGTCTCCGACTACTCCGAGGAGTACAGCCACTGGAACCTGAGGGGCTCACTCGGTGATTGGCTCCGTCGTAGAAGGTCTTCGGCCTCACGGGCATTGATACGCGTGAGCTGGCTAAGACCCTTCGCGAAAAGGGCTCGATGAAGGGGAAGATTCTTCTCGAGGGCTGCGAAGATATCCCGTTTGATGACCCCAACGCACGTAACCTTGTAGCTGAAGCTTCTCCCATGAGGTCACGATCTATGGTAATGGGCCTAAGAAGGTCGTGCTCGTAGACTGCGGCGCGAAGAACAATATTGTCCGCAACCTCATCCGTCCAGAGATCACGCTCTACCGCGTACCCTGGGACTATGATTTCAATCAGATTGACTTTGACGGGCTCTTCCTCTCGAAATGGCCCTGGTGACCCCAATAAGTGTAGCGTCACCGTCGAGCATATCCGCAAGGCCTTCGCTAAGGAGAAGCCTCATCTGCGGATCTGCATGGGCAATCAGCTCTGCCGCAGCTGCGGGAGCAAAGATCAGCAAGATGAAGTACGGACACCGTAGCCACAACCAGCCCTGTACGCGAGGTAGGGTACGAACCGCTGCTTCATCACCAGCCAAAATCACGGCTATGCTGTAGATGCCTCCACCCTCGGTGAGGGCTGGCGTGAGAAGTATGTCAACCTCAATGACGGCACGAACGAAGGGATCTGCCACGAGCGCCTGCCCTTCTTCTCTGCTCAGTTCCACCCTCGAGGCCTGCAGTGGCCCGACCGATACGTCTTCATCTTCGAGGAGTTCCTCAACCTGCTTTTAATTACCCCTCCCAATAGCACGAGACAATGATCGACAAGAATAAGATACAGAAGGTACTGCTCCTCGGATCGGGGAGCACTGAAGATCGGTGAAGCTGGTGAGTTCGACTACCCGGCTCACAGGCACTCAAGGCCATGCGCGAAGAGGGGATACGCACCGTACTCGTCAACCCCAACATCGCCACGGTACAGACCTCCGAAGGCATTGCTGACGAGATCTACTTCCTCCCCGTCACCCCCTTCTTCATCGAGAAGGTCATCGAGAAGGAGCGTCCTCAGGGCATTCTCCTTGCCTTCGGTGGACAGACGGCGCTCAACTGCGGTGTAGCGCTCCACCAGAGCGGCGTCCCTCGAGAAGTACAACGTCGAGGTCCTGGGTACGCCCGTCGAGGCCATCATGAATACCGAAGACCGTGACCTCTTCGCTCGCAAGCTCGATGAGATCAGCGTCAAGACGATCCAGAGCCACGCCGTAGAGACGACCGAAGATGCACGCCGTGCGGCCCAAGAGCTGGGCTACCCCGTCATCATCCGTGCCGCCTACGCTCTCGGTGGCTTGGGAAGCGGCTTCTGCGACAACGAAGCTGAGCTTGACGAGCTGTGTAGTAAGGCCTTCGCCTTCTCCCCTCAGGTCCTCGTAGAGAAGAGCCTCAAGGGCTGGAAGGAAGTCGAGTACGAGGTCGTACGTGACTGCTACGACAACTGTATCACCGTCTGTAATATGGAGAACTTCGACCCGCTCGGTATCCATACCGGGTGAGAGTATCGTCGTCGCTCCTCGCAGACGCTGACGAATAACGAATACCACAAGCTCCGTGAGATCGCCATCCGTATCGTGCGCCACATCGGCATCGTCGGGGAATGTAATGTGCAGTACGCCCTCGACCCCGAGAGCGAAGACTATCGTGTCATCGAGGTCAATGCACGCCTATCACGCTCCTCAGCCTTGGCCTCTAAGGCTACGGGCTATCCGCTGGCCTTCGTCGCTGCTAAGCTTGGCTTAGGCTACGGGCCTCTTTGAGCTGAAGAACTCCGTGACGCGCACTACCCCAGCCTTCTTCGAGCCCGCACTGGACTATGTCGTGCAAGATCCCTCGCTGGGACTTAGGGAAGTTCCACGGCGTATCTCGCGAGCTCGGCAGTAGTATGAAGTCCGTCGGGGAAGTCATGGCTATCGGCCGCACCTTCGAGGAAGCTATGCAGAAGGGCCTGCGTATGATCGGCCAGGGCATGCACGGCTTCGTAGGCAACAACACGAAGGAGATCCCCGCTGACGAGCTGGATAAGGCACTCAAGGCTCCCACCGACACGCGTGTCTTCGCCATCAGTCAGGCACTGCACGCAGGATATACCATCGAGCAAATCCATGCGCTGACGAAGATCGACTGCTGGTTCCTCGACAAGCTCCAGAGCATCGTCCGCACCTCCCAGCGCCTCGGCGAAGTAGCCGCTATCGATAAGCTCCCTTATGAGCTCCTGCTTCGCGCCAAGCGTCAGGGCTCTCCGACTTCCAGATCGCACGCTTCGTCCTCGCAGATAAGGGGTGAAGGCTGGGGACAAGGAAGCCCTTGCCGTGCGCTCCCAGCGCAAGCAGCTGGGCATCACCCCGTCGTCAAGCAGATCGATACGCTTGCAGCCGAATATCCCGCAGAGACGAACTACCTCTACCTAACCTATAGCGGCACGCACAGCGATATCAACTATGAGGGAGACGGACGCCCGTCGTCGTCCTCGGCTCGGGTGCCACCGCATCGGGAGCTCGGTAGAATTCGACTGGTGTGCGTCAACGCCCTGCAGACGATCCGCGAGCAAGGCTACCGCTCGGTGATGATCAACTATAACCCCGAGACCGTCAGCACGGACTACGATATCACCGACCGTCTGTACTTCGATGAGCTGACCTTCGAGCGCGTACCTGACATCCTCGATCTGGAGACGCCACGCGGTGTCATCCTCTCTACGGGTGGACAGATCCCCAATAACCTCGCTCAAGCTCCACTCGCAGCGCATCCTCATCCTCGGGACGCAGGCTGAGGGACATCGATAATGCAGAGGACCGCCACAAGTTCTCCGCCATGCTTGACGAGCTGGGCATCGACCAGCCCCGCTGGCAGGAGCTGACGAGTCTCTCGGATATCGACCAGTTCATCTCCGAGGTTGGCTTCCCCGTACTGGTGCGTCCCAGCTACGTCCTCTCGGGGGCAGCGATGAATGTCTGCTCCAACCAAGAAGAGCTCTACCGCTTCCTCGAGCTGGCCGCCGATGTTTCGAAGGAGCACCCCGTCGTGGTGAGCCAGTTCATCGAGCACGCTAAGGAAGTCGAGATCGACGCCGTAGCCCAGCGCGGCGAGATCGTCGCCTACGCCATCAGCGAGCATATCGAGTTCGCAGGGGTGCATTCGGGCGACGCGACGATTCAGTTCCCAGGTCAGAAGCTCTACGTCGAGACGGTACGCCGCATCAAGCGCATCAGCCGCCAGATCGCCGAAGCACTGCACATCTCGGGGCCATTCAACATCCAGTTCCTCGCTAAGGGCAACGAGATCAAGGTCATCGAATGTAACCTCCGCGCCTCACGCAGCTTCCCTTCGTGAGCAAGGTGCTGAAGATTAACTTCATCGAGCTGGCCACGCGCATCATGCTCGGGCAGCGAGTCGAGAAGCCCAACAAGAGCGCCTTCGACCTCGACTATGTAGGGATCAAGGCGTCGCAGTTCTCCTTCGCTCGCCTGCAGAAGGCCGACCCTGTGCTCGGCGTCGACATGATGAGTACAGGTGAAGTCGGTTGCCTCGGTGACGACACCAACGAGGCCGTACTGAAGTCAATGCTCTCCGTCGGCTACCGCATCCCCCAGCGCTCCGTCCTCCTCTCCACGGGTGGCTACAAGCAGAAGGTCGACATGCTCGATGCAGCACAGCTCCTGCACAATAAGGGCTATGCGCTCTACGCTACGCAGGGCACGCACGATATGCTGGCAGAGAACGGCATCCCCTCCACGCTGGTCTTCTGGCCTACCGACGAAGGGAAGCATCCCCAAGCCCTCGACCTCCTGCATGAGCGCAAGATCGACATGGTGGTGAACATCAATAAGAACCTCACCGCTGGCGAGCTCACCAACGGATACCGTCTGCGTCGCGCGGCCATTGACCTCAACATCCCGCTGCTGACCAACGCTCGTCTGGCTTCGGCCTTCATCACCGCCTTCTGCACGCTCCCCATCGAGGATCTGCAGATCAAGAGCTGGGCCGAGTACAAGTAAGCGCAAGGCTCTCCCATAGCTCATCCCCTGGAGGCTCCTCAGAGCGCTTCAGGGGATGGTCTTTCTGACTGGGAAGAGGAAGGGCAAAAAGGTGCAGTCATACCCGCAGAGAAGGCGCTGAATATGCGCGATAAAGTCTCGTGCGCATGGCGATAAAAATTTCGCATATGCGGAAATATTTTTTTCGTATATGCAGAAATTTATTTTCGTATATACGGAAATTTCCTGCGTATATACAGATGTTTCCGCCCGCATATAGAGCGGGCAGTCCCCAAGCCTTGGGCACTCCACCTCACCTTCTCTACGCGATAAAAGCGATGGGCATGTGCTCGCTTCGCAGTCGCCTCGGCACGACATCAGCCTGCACTGCGAGATGCTCCACGAATGATAGTATCTTTGCACAGTGAGTCCGCAGAGGCTTCACCGACTACAAGACAATCAAGCAACTTCAAGCTATGCGCATCCTGACCATCATACCCGCCCGCTACGCCTCGACCCGATTCCTGGTAAACCCCTCGTAGATATCGGGGTAAGCCTATGATCATCCGTGTCGTAGAGCGCCCTCGCAGTGTGCTCCCGATGTCGTCGTCGCCACCGATGATGAGCGGATCTTCACCACGGTCACCGAGCAGGGGCTACCGCGCCGTGATGACTTCGCCCGACCACCAGTCGGGCACCGAGCGCTGCCTCGAAGCCTACCAACTCCTCGGAGAGCCCGCAGATGTCTTGATCAATCTACAGGAGATGAGCCTTCATCGCCGACGAGCAGATCCGCCTCCTTATCTCGGCCTTCGACGACCCTTCGGTAGATCTGGCGACCTTAGCCCAGCCCTTCCCTCCACGGCGACCAACGAAGAGCTGGCTAACCCGAACGCCGTCAAGCTCGTGCGTAGCGCCTCCACGGGCTATGCACTCTACTTCAGTCGCTCAGTCATCCCCTATCTCCGCTCAGTCGAAGGGCCTTGGGCGAAGGAACATACCTTCCTCAAGCACATCGGGCTCTACGCCTTCCGCACTCACGTCCTCCCGACGATACAGAGCCTTCCCGCCTCCCCGCTGGAGAGCGAGCGTCTCGAGCAGCTCCGTTGGCTCGAGGCTGGGTCTGCGCATCCGCGTCATGCTCTCTGACCAAGAGTCCATCGGCATTGATACGCCCGAAGACCTCAAGCGCCTTCCACTCTAATCCCTCCCCATAGCCTCCTCCCGACCGTGATCGATCAGCAGACCCGACAGCGCATCCTCGACTCCGCACAGATCCTCGATGTCGTCAGCGACTTCATCAGCCTACGCCGCCAAGGTGTGAGCTACGTCGGGCTGTGCCCCTTCCATAGCGATAGGAATCCCTCCTTCACGTCAATCCCGCTAAGAATATCTGCAAGTGCTTCTCCTGTGGCGAAGGCGGTACGCCGCTGAACTTCATCATGAAGCACGAGCAGCTCTCCTATTCGGATGCGCTCAAGTACCTGGCGAAGAAGTACAATATCGAGGTCGTCGAGCGCGAGGAGAGCGAAGAGGAGAAGCAGCGCAATAGCGAGCGTGAGAGCCTCTTCATCATCAATGACTACGCAGCGAAGTACTTCCAGACGCAGCTTACCGAGACCGAGGAAGGGCGTACGGTGGGTCTTGCCTACTTCCCGCGAGCGTGGCATCCGCCCTGAGACCATCGAGCGCTTCGGCCTCGGCTATGCCCCCGAGTCGAAAGACTGCCTTCACGGAGCAAGCCATCAAGTCAGGGCTATCCGCTGAAGCGCCTCGCCGAAGTCGGGCTATCCATCGAATATGAAGACCACCCCGGCAAGGCTATCGACCGCTTCCGTGGGCGCGTCATCTTCCCTGTGCGCAACCTCAGCGGGCGCTATGTCGCCTTCGGTGGGCGCGTGATGAGTAAGACCGCTAAGACAGCCAAGTACGTCAACTCCCCGAGAGCCCTCATCTACTCGAAGAGCCGTGAGCTCTACGGCCTCTATTGGGCAAAGAGCGCGATCTCCAAGCTCGGCAAGTGCTATCTCGTCGAAGGCTACACCGACGTCCTATCCATGTATCAGGCAGGGATTGAGAACGTCGTCTCCTCTTCGGGTACAGCCCTCACGATCGATCAGATACGCCTTATCCGTCGCTTCACCACGACCATCACCGTGCTCTACGACGGCGATGCCGCGGGGATCAAGGCCGCTCTGCGCGGTATTGACCTCCTGCTGGAGGAAGGCTTCCGCATCAAGGTCGTGCTCCTGCCCGATGGCGAAGACCCCGACTCCTTCGCACGCAGCCACAGCAATACCGAGCTGCAAGCCTATTTGGATGAGCACGAGACGGACTTCATCCACTTCAAGATCGACCTCTATCATGAGGAGATGGAGCGGGATCCCCTGCGCCGAGCTGAGCTGATATCCGACATCATGCGCAGCATCGCACTCATCCCTGACACCATACAGCGTGCTGTACTGATACAAAGCTCTTCGACAGCTCTGAGGATGAGCGAAGAGCTCTTACAGTCCGAGGTCAATAAGCTCCGACGTCAAGGCGTGACAGCTCAGGGCTTCACCTCTCCGCAGCGTACAGCGCCAGTCGCTCCCCGACTCCATCTGCACCAGTTCCTCCGCCCTTCACGGAGCCGATACCTTCCGAGCCAGCTCCGTCATCCGACGAATATCTCAGCCCGCTGGTCGTCGAGGAGAGCATTAAGCCCTTTGAGCGTGAACTCATGCAGCTGCTCCTACTCTACAGCGATCGTGAGATCATCATCCCCAAGGGCTTAGGGTACTCCAGAGTTCGAAGACGAGATTTATCCCGAGCAGGACGCTACTTTTATCCTCAGCTACTTCATCGAGCGCGAGCTCATCATGGTCGGCGCAGACCAAGAGTATTCCCCACTCTTTTGCTCGCTTCATGGCTGAGCTTCGCAGTGAGAGTCTGAGAAGCAGATCTCCCCTGCGACCTACTTTTGCCAACCATCCAGAGGCGCCACTCCGAGAGATCACGACAGCCCTCCTTGCCGAGAGCGATCTCTAGAATATCGTCCCCGACCAAGATCTCCACATCGGTGGTGGTAGCTCCTTCTCCTCCCGCATCCTCAGCGAAGAGGAAGAGCGCGAAGAAGAAGCCCGCAAGGAAGCTCGCTACTTAGGCTCACTTGCCCTGCGCGCCTGCAACAGCTATAAGATGGCGCTCTTAGTGCGATTCATTGACGGGACTACATCAGGAGATCAAGCAAGCCCAGCGAGCAGGTGACAGCGTACAAAGATCGCTTGAGTGCATGACCGAGATCACGCGCCTCAATGTCCAGAAAGCGTCGCCTCCGATCTCCTCGGTGAGCGCACGATCATAGGGATAACTAACCCATATCAGTAACAAGGGCGAAGGCTTACGGTAAGCCTTCGCCCTTGTTATATAGGAGCATTTCGCAAGTAAGTTAGAGGGGATCTACATCGAAGAAGATCTGCAGGCGCTTGCTCTCAGGCATGGAGAGCCGTAGCTGCTGTAGTGCCGATGCAAAGGCTGCACGCTCCTCACGATACGACTGCTGGAAGGGACGACGGCTGACGATCTGCCGCTGGTAGAAGCCTTCCAAGCGAGCCAAATCGGGGAATCTGTGGGATCCGTTACGCTCATTAGGGAGCAGTCCCTTTCGAGATACTGCGAGAGGACCAAGGCTGCAGAGGCCAGTAAGCGCTCATCCTTTCCTCTTAGCCAAAGGTGCGTTAGGCGAGTGAATGGCGGGAAGTTCGTTGCTTCACGCTCTGCGAGAACCTCGTTGATGAAGGTATCATAGTCACCGACTTGTAGAGCCTTGATAAAAAGCTTGCTCAGTACTACCTCGTTTTGGATCAAGTAGCGAGGGCAGTCTTCCCGAGGAGCACGGGAGCGAAGTCTGAGCTGATGGAGTAGCTGATAGGCACGCTCCTCCGAGCGAAAGTCTGGTACCCCCAGGACTGCATCGAGCTGTACGACGGCGATCAAGCCAATACCCTCCCATATCGGTTGGTTGCGTATAAGCTGGGTACCCAAGAGAATCTCAGCACTTCCCGACTCGATCTGCTCGAGTAGCTCCAGACGCTTCTTCTGCGATGAAAAAAGGTATCGCTGTCGATACGCAGCACTTCATAGGCGGGAAGCTTCTCCGAGTTCCTCTTCCACACGCTCGATACCATAGCCTACTTGACGCAGTGCAGGACGAAGCCCAGACTTCGTCGTGACTTCAATGGCTCCACAGCTCGGGCAAGCCTCGGGTAGTGCTGCGCGTATCCACAGTAGTGGCAGAGAAGGGCTGCTACGAGTGCGGTGATAAGTAAGACTCACGTCACAGTTCGGGCACAGCAGGCGGGTTTGGCAGGCATCACACGTCACATAGGGAGCGTAGCCACGGCGATTCTGCAGGAGTAGTACCTTCTTTCCTCGAGCTATCGTGGAGCGAATCTCTTCAAGGAGGTAGGGCGTCAGCGTATGTCCCCACTCGACCTCACGAAGCTGCCGTAGGCGCTAAGATCAATGAGCTCTATGGTGGGTAATACCTGCTGGGATTGCGAAGTAGTCTCCGCAGAGAAAGACTCGGGACGTGGCAGCTGGTACTTTCCCACGCAGGGCATGGAAGAGTACTTCAGCCGAAGGAGTTAGGGAAGTAAGGAGCACTGAGCCCCTGATTGGTGCGCTCGCCAAAGAGCGACATCGCGAGCATGATAGCGTGGAGCTACGAGCTGTTGCTTATAAAGATACTCCTGCTCCTCGTCAATGATAACCAGAGATAAGCGAGGAAGCGGCACATATATAGCCGAACGTGTCCCCACGACAAGGGCAGGGCTGTCGAGCTTAGAGAGACGAAGGTACGTCTCCACTCGCACCGCCTCACCGATGAGACTATGATAAGGGATAGTAATTGGCTCCTGCGATCTCGGCAAGATCGCTGCATAAAGCCAGCCGCCGAAGGGACCGAATGCACCGAAGAAGTTAGATAGAGCACCTGACCACCACGAGCCAGCGTCGCAGCGATCTGCCCCAAGATATAGCGTTCTTTATCCTCTGCCGTATGCCCATAATAGAGTGTCACGGGATGGGTCAATGGCTCTACATCAGCAATAGAGCCTTCTCTGCTTGAAGGCTCCACTGCTCGCAGTCGGCTTACAGGCTCTAAGACCTGCTCCAAGACACCTTTCTCAACGAGAGCACGTAGTTGTGCTTCGCTCTTTGGCACGGCTTCGAGCAAGACGGAGCGGTGTAAGGCGCCTGAATGATCTTGTCCCGTCTCTCGAAGCGCCTCAAGGAAGGCCATCAATAGCTCTGCTTGCCGTGGCGCACGAGAGAGTCCATCGAAGAGAGTGAGAGAGCTCCCTCATCTTCTTGATATTCGGGAGCAAGGCGAAGATAGCGGGCGAGCTTCGGACGATAGCGTGACTGGAGCGCTTCCTCTGTATGTACCGCTCCCAACTCTATGAGATGGAGGAGCGGGCGAGTAAGTCTTCGTCCGACAAGTCGCTCCAGTTGCTCCGTCGTCATCGCCCCCTTCTCGGCAAGTGTATCTAAGATCAGTAGCTCCGCATGAGGAAGTGCGTCTTCCGCCTCAAAGCCTTCCACAAGCGAAAAGCATCGTCTTGCTCTCGGGAAGTAGTCCTGAGGGAGCGCATCTCGAAGGATGGAGCCCAGCGGACAGGCATAATAGTATGCCATCCATTCCCATTGCTTCAGCGTAGCTTCAGGGGATGATCGGAGCAGAATCGAGGATTTGCTCGACCTCCTTATATGCCGTTACCTCCGCCTCCTTATCCATAGAGAAGACCACCCCCGTATAGTATCGCTTGCCACCAAAGGGCACAACGACACGACAACCCACGCTGAATCCTGGCGCTTCACTAATAAGCGCCTCGGGAACAGCATAGCTAAAGAGCCCGTCTAAGGCTAAGGGGATGATGACCTCTACTCGGATCATAAAGTAAAGCTTAAAGTGAAGAGGAGAGCTCGGTGAGTGCAGCGATGAGCAGATCATTCTCCTCAGGGCGCTGCGCTGCAATACGTATCGTGGGGAAGAGTAGCCAAAGTTCGTCGCATCACGAACCAAAAGCCCATAGCGCTGCGCTAAGATCTCTTTCAGCTCGGCGCCGCTTTCTATCGCTGGATGAGTACAACGCACAAGGAAGAAGTGCGTATCCGTCGGCTGAGGATCGAAGTATGGGAGCGACTTGATAGCATTCCATGGACGCTCACTCTCTACAAAAGAGCTGACGTCGGTCCAGTAGGTGCGGGAAGTCATTACGGACGATCCATTCTCCTGCTGAGATGGCGAGCGAACCAACCGACCACGGCGCAGCATATTCGCTTAGTCGGTCGATGACTTCACTGTGCGCCATCACGTATCCCAAGCGTAATCCTGGCATAGCATAGCGCTTCGTGAGCGAAGCGACAAAGATGACGTTGGGGAAACGCTGTATGGTTTCTTTGGGATCAGGAAGAGCAGCCTCCGTGAAGTAGCTGTACGAGCTATCGATGACGAAGTAGATCTGCGGGTAGCGACTCCAAAGTGACTCTAAGAAGTCCTGCGAATAGACTTGCCCGGTGGGATTATTCGGCGAGCAAAGCCAATAGACTCCCGCAGGAGCATCTTGACCGGGCTCGAAAGTCTCCAGCTCACGCTGCTCACGTGCAAAGAGTCTTCCCGCATCTCTATATTCACTGAAGGTCGGATCAGGGCTATAATAATGTACAAGCTCTCGATAAGCCTGTGCGATGAGGTAGATCCCTTCGGTCGCACCACTTGTCACGAGCACCTCGCCATCAGCTAAGTCGTGATGCTTCGCAAAGCGATTTCCCAAGCGTAGCTGCCGTAGGCTCGGGGTACGAACCAATACGATCGATCTCTCCTCTGAGGTATTCCCGCAGCGAAGTGGGGTCCGTGAGGCTCGTTACATTCTGAGCTGAAGTTCGCACGTATCCGCTCATAGCGGTGGAGGTCATCGCCGTGTCCGTCTCTCATCGCTCAAGTAGCTGATAGATTCGCTCCAGATCGACGTGCTGGCGGAGATGTTCGGCGAGCTTGTCGTACTGAGTTTCCTTGAAGGTGGCATAGTCTTGCCCCGCAGCTTGCTCATGAAGGCGCTCAGCGAAGGGCTGAAGCAGCCGCTCGATAAAGATCTCATTGTCGAGAATGCCATGCAGGTAGGTACCCATGCAATGATCCCCGACGCAGTAGCCCTCAAGACGTCCATCAGACATCTTGACTAAGGGCGAGGCGTCGAAGCCATCTACGACACGGCTTCTCCCCATATGGATTTCATAGCCACCGCAGGGGACGTCGCTACCGATAAGAGTGAAGGTCGCTGTGTAGTTACCTTCTCGGCAGCCATCTCCGTTGCGATCGGGGAGCAAGCTCAAGCCTCGGCAGACGAGTCAAGTCACCCTCACCCCATCTGGGTCGTAAACCTCTTGACCTAAGATCTGATACCCGCCACAAATACCGAGGATCGTCTTCCCTGCACGATGAGCGCGGATGACAGCTTGAGCTACTCCGTTGCGGCGCAGCTCGTAGAGGTCCGAGAGGGTGCTCTTGCTCCCAGGCACAATGATGATATCTGCCTGCTGCAGCCCTCTACATTGTTCGTATAGAAGAGATGAACGCGCTCATCTTGCTCGAGGCGCGAAGTCGGTGTAGTTGGATATGTAGCGAAGCAATACGACTCGCCACGTTGACCTTCCCCTGCTGAGCGGAGAAAGCACGCTTGGAGAGCGCGACGGAGTCCTCTTCTTCGATGTGCACGTCATTCATGTACGGGACGACTCCAAGTACAGGCACACCGCAAAGTGACTCCAGAAGCTGGCGCCCTTCGTCGAAAAGACGCAGGTCACCGCGGAACTTATTGATGATGACTCCTACGATCAGCTCCCGCCACTCAGGCTTCTGCAGCATGATCGAGCCATAGACTGAGGCGAAGACTCTCCACGATCGATGTCGGCGACAAGGATTACCCTGAGCGCCAGCATACGCAGCCATCGGCATATTCACAATGTCCGAGTCCTGGAGGTTCAGCTCGGAGATGCTCCCTGCACCTTCGAGTACGATGGGGTTGTAGCGAGAAGCCAAGCGATCAAAGGCAGCATGTACTTCGCCACGAAGCTCACCGCGCCCCACGGTACGGAAGTATTGGTACGCATCTTTATTGCCGATGGGTCGCCCATGCAGGATGACCTGGGACGTCTTATCTGAGCTGGGCTTGAGAAGCACAGGATTCATGTCCGTATGACAAGGGATACCTGCGGCCTCAGCTTGCACAGCTTGCGCACGGCCCAACTCTAATCCCTCGGGCGTAACGAAGGAGTTTAGAGCCATGTTCTGCGCTTTGAACGGTGCAGGTCTGTAGCCATCTTGCTTGAAGATGCGACAAAATCCCGGCCGTGAGGATGCTCTTCCCTCACGTCACTTCCTGTGCCGACGAGCATCAGCGGTGCCAGTCGTTTGCTCTCGATCTTAGTCCATTATTCAGCGGGGGCTGGCTGCTTTTTCTTGCGCTTGTAGCTGAAGGCCCTGCCAGCGATCTTCTGGCCAGCCCTGCTGATGCATCTCCCATTTGGCCGAGACGAAGAGCCAGTCGCTCATTCGATTGACCCAAGGGATCAGCCCTCGGGAAGTGGATCCAGTCGCCCAGTGTCCATAAGCGGCGCTCGGCACGTCGTGCGACGGTGCGCGCCAGCTGCATTTCGGCCGAGAGGATCGTGCCGCCCGGGAGGATGAAGAAGCCATTCTCTGGGATCTCAGCCATCAGGCGCGCTGTCTCAGCTCTCCAACTCCTCGACCCACTGCAGGTCGAAGTGATTGGGATTCTCTTCGCGGCGCTCGCTACGTGTAGCGATAAGGCTCATGGCTTGCATGATGCGCATCTGCACTTCGCCGAAGAAGCGGGTGACGGGGATCTTCCGTAGGGATGTGGGCTCTTATCAATCCAAGGTGGGCATTGAGTTCGTCCATCGCACCGTTAGCTTCGATACGTGGATCATCTTTGGGGACTCGCTCGCCACCGAATATTCCGGTGGTTCCCTTGTCTCCGGTTTTGGTCATTATTCTTGCCATTACTTGTCGTGTAAGCTTGAGGTTGGGCGGATATCGCCCCGACAAAAATAGCGCAATTCCACCGTATAGCACGTGTGCGAAAGGCATTCACCAAGCGAGCAGAAGAAACACTACTCACGCCCGCCCCTCGAAGCACCTTGCGAGCGAAGCAAAAGCTGTTCATTCGCCCTTCAATTGACCCGTCTCTATCCTCTTCAATGACCCGCTCGGGAAAAACACCTCTACTTTCTCTCAGAAATACCTCTACTTTTTCAATGAAAAATACCTCTACTTTCTGGAGGAAAGTAGAGTAACATTCGAGAGAAGTAATATAACTTCCGTCGGAAAGTAATATAACATCTGACCGAAAAGTAATATAACATTTGACTGAAAGTAATATAACATTCAGTAGAAGTAATATAACATTTGGAAGGAGGTATATACCCTTTGGAAGCATACACCTTATCGCACTCGGAGAAGCAGCTTGAGAGGCTTTGCTTTCCCTACTCTTCTTCCCCTCTCCTCCCATCAAGATCCGCCCTCGAAGGACGGACCTTCGAGGGGCGGATCATAAGGGAAGTATTACCGAAGAGGCTTACCCGTGACGGGGAAGCGGAAGGGCTTACCCTGCATTGTCGACGAAGGTTGCACCCTGGAGGCTGGGGAAGTGGTGTAGCACCAGCAGACCAGTCCCAGATCTGAGTCTCATCCTCCGTGATCGTACCGGTAGCAGGATCATACTTCTTACCATTCATAGGATAGTATGCTACGAGGTTCGTATCCTTAGGATCAGCCATCTTCCAGACGTTAGCAGCGATCTGAGCTGGGGTACGTGCGACCTTGCAGAATCGCAGTTCGCGCATCAGACCACGCGTGGTGCTGAGCCAGAATCCACCAAGCTTGTAGTCGCCATCACGTACAGGCTGCGAAAGCACCTGACGGCCGTTGCAGTAGACTGAGACGTTCGCCCCGTCATAGACGAAGGAGAACATGTACCACTTGTTGTCTTCGAGAGGCATGATATCCTTCGAGAGCGAGAGGTCAGTACCACCCGTGCGGAAGAACGAACCATCCTTGCCGACGACAGGGTAGATTTCGCTCTTGTCATCCGACCCACCGACGAACTTTCGTACCAGCAAGTGCACCATTGATATTGCTGCGCTTGACCATGACTTCCATCGTCCACTGGGCACAAGGATATCTTCTGCGAAGTAAGCAGCGATCTCATTGCCCGGTATTGATGCTGAGAGCCTTCGTCTCGGTAGCTTGGTCGACGACGATGATCGCTTCACTTTGACCGCCGATAGCGTGAGGATTGCTCCCCTGCAGCTGGATGGGCAGAGCGAAGACTTCGCCACTTGAGAAGGTAACGGCCTTCAGCTTGACGGGGGATCGAAGCTGAGGTCTGACCTGCGGGAATAGTCACCGAAGCAGGGAAGCTCACATCGTCGAAGGAAGGAGCTTGTAGCTCGTCCCGTTCTTAGCGTTATAAGCGTCGAGCTGTGCTCTGTGAGCCGACGGAGAAGTTCACCGTGACGGTAGACGTAGCAGGCTTGACAAGGCTTACACGAGGGCCATTTGCATCCTGCGATGCACCACTAAGGAGGAAGATCTGCGTCTGCTCCTGACCGTGGATATAGATCCCCTGCTCGCTCTGATGATCCTTTTGCAGGGATCGTTGTAAAGCTCATTCTGACAGCTACCAAGAAGGCTTGCTGCGAGGAGCGCATATACTATTCTTTTTCATCAAACTCTTGTTTTCTCTGTTAGCCATTATTGGAAGTCTGCTTCTGGGTTTCGCTGACGCGATTACTCGGCATTGAGAGCCTGGCGAAGGAAGCGATAGCTGCCACCTCCGTATCAAGCTCCATGTGATAAGTACCGATACCAGCGATACGCTTGCCATTAGGCATGAGCATCGTAGCATAGTCCATGATCTGACGACCGGCATCCAGCTTCTGAATCTCGGGGTTAGAGCTCGTATAACGAGGGAAACCACCCGTCTTAGAGTACTTCTGGAACTCCAGTGTGAGGAAGGTCTTACCTTCCCAGTTGTCAAGATTCGAGCCCTCTGACGACACCATTCTCATGAGCTGCAGAGCTGTCGTAGACTCATCATAAGCCTGATAGATATAGAAGGCAATCATCTTGGAGGCTTCGGTAGAGCAGCTATAAGGCTCACCGTCGAAGAGGATGATTCGGCCCTTGGGGTGAAGACGATCATAGAGCGTCTTCACGAAGGTGTACATACCGATATTGCGCTCCGAAGAGGCATCGATGATATCTGCCTCTGCACCTACATAGTCAGCAGCGGGATACTTCTTCCAGTCATAGTGATAGGTCTCACCACCATCTTCATAAGACTGAAGAGCAGTAGCCAGATTACCAGAACCACCATAATAGGGTTCGTAGTCGATATCGAAACCGTCGAGGTTGTACTTCTCGATGGTATCACAGATAGCATTAGCATAAGCCTTGACACCTTCGAGGAAGTCACCACCACCCTTCTCCGTGATCCAATAGTCCGTAGCGGTCTTACCCTTAGGAGTAAGCTGGTCACCGACATTAGAAACAATCCAGCAAAGGAGGACCTTACCACCCTTGACGTCTTGGAAGAGCTTGAGGTCAGTCTTCTGATCCTCGGTCAGCTCGCCATGCGTACCCCAGAGAGATACGATGTCGACGCTATCGGGAAGCATACGGAGGTACTTCTGTGGATCCGTACCCTTAGCCGTCCAGCCACCGAACCAGCCGAAGCCACGTACGTGAGGCGTCTGCTTCCATGCACGGAGCTCGCTAGTACTTCTGCTGCTCTGCGGTGAGCTGATCGGCACTCGTCAACTCAATGAAGGGAATGGCTCGCTTGAGGTCCTTCTGATTGTCGAAGGTCAAGCGCTCATCATCAGTCCACTTGCTACAAGCGACAGAGGCGAGGGCCATAGCTGCGACAAGCGCATATTTAAGCATCTTCATAGATGATTCGTTTTTAGAGTTACTGATTAGGACGATTGTCACGCACCCACCACAGCGGAGTCTTACCGAGGTCTACACCACCGAGGAGAGGGGATGACTTTGAGGTTGAGGGTTTGTATCGTAAGCTGATGCAGGGAAGGAGAAGCGCTCAGGAGCACGCATGTTGGCATCTCCACCGATACGCGAAGGAGCCCCGGTATCAGCTGGCTTCATGATGAAGGGATAGCCTGCACGACGATATTCCGTCCATGCTTCATAAGCATTGGGAAGAGCGCAAGGTACTTCTGCGTGATGATCTTCTGAAGCTGTACTTCCTGCAGGTTACGAGTAGCATCTACATCATTCCAGTTAGGAGAGACATTGCCAGAGGAGATGTTATCGCTATATCTGCTCGAAAGGTAAGGGTTGTAAGCTACAGTAGTTGCAGCGGGCAATACCCCCGTCTGAGCCAGATAAGCCGTAGCGTCTCCAGCACCAGCCTCAGCGAAGGACTGGCGGACACCCTGCTCATAGTAAGACTGCGCCGTCCCCGTAGAGATCAGACCGTAAAGAGCGGCCTCAGCCTTGAGGAAGAATGTCTCCGAAGCACGGAACCAGTAGAGAGGCGTTTCCGTAGAGAAGTTAGGCTTCGAAGCGTACTGAGCAGTATTAGCACCTTCCTTCTTCGGCTCGTTGTTGGTCGGAGGGAGGAAGTAGTAGCCTGGTATATTGCGGTAAGTACCCTTCGTGAAGTACTTCTCAAGACGTGGGTCATTGTAGCCCTGGAGATAAGACCAGATGGTAGCCCCCATACGCGTCTCATTGTACTGATCTACAGAGATGAGTGCTGGGTGTGCCAGAGGCTGCTTATCGGAGTTACCGATCTTAGCCTCGTCAGCCGTAGTCTCAATAACGCCACCATTGGAAGCTATCCAAAGCCTTTGTGATGTATTCCTTAGCCAGTGCGGCATCCTTGAAGTGGACACGGACAGCCATACGCAGCATCAGGGAGTTCGCAAGCTTTAACCCACTTGCTGGCATCACCGTTATAGACGAGGTCATTACGGGAGAGAACGGACTCACGAGCTTCGCGCAGGACTGCTGCACTCTTCTCCAGATCCGCAAGCATCCCCTTATAGACCTCCTGCTGAGAGTCAGGAGTAGGCGTGATGTCACCGCTACCAGCCTTCGTATATACGATAGGGACCAAAGGCATCGGTAGCACGTAGCCAACCCACAACCTTCACGATATTGGCTATCGCCAGGACCTGCTGAGCCTGCAGGTTATCCTTAGCACGGCTTGCCTGGATGTGGATGGGGAGCCAAGACTTCGCTACATCCCCGTAGAGGAGACCGTAGAGGATGCTCATACGTCCATTGGTGAACGTCCAGGTACCTTCCGTGTTAAAGTTCCAGTTGTTATTATTCCCGTAGTAGCCTACATAGTTACCCGTAGAGATAAGCTCGAGGACCTGCATGCTATTACCAGGCCCCGTTTCGCCAGCGACGCCGATAGGCATGACCGAGCGCTGAAGGCTCATCATAGCCAGGCCATAGGCAAGACCACCCTGGTTGAGCTCCTCATCGGTGACACCGACACGGCTGGTATTGATATCTTCCTGATTGCAGGAGGCGAAGACCAGCGCTGAGGCCATCGCCAAAGCGGGAAGGACTAATTTCTTGAAGTTCTTCATTTCGTTTCTTCTTTATCTGATAAGATAAGTACTCGACTTAGATGCCGACCTTGATGCTGGCACCGATAGTGCGCTGGCTGGGGAGCATGAAGTAGTCATAGCCCTGACCAAACGTACCCGTAGACCCCGTGAGTTCAGGATCGTAAGGAGCCTTGTTGTAGATCATCCAAAGGTTCGTAGCGTAGACGAGAGAGCTACATTCTTAAAGGTCTTGCCAAGGAAGTTCTTAGGCAGGCTGTAAGAGAGGCTCAGCTCCTGCAGACGAACGTTCGTAGCCGAGTAGACGTAGTAGGAGTCGAGGTTGTAGACAGCATCGTAGAACTGCTGTGGAGCGATGGTAAGACCTTCGCCGATGTTGATACCACCAGCATCACGTGCATCAGCAGAAGCCTGAGAAACCCCAAACTTGTCGAGAGCAGCCTGCGTCTTCGAGATGACGATACCACCAAGACGAGCCGTGAAGAGCATATTCAGGTCGAAGCCCTTATAAGAGAAGCCATGCTCCAGCCGAGATTCCACTTAGCATTGACCGAACCGAGCTTTATAAGGAGTCGTTGGCTCCGTGACCAGAGACTGACCTGGAGATAGTCTACATAGCCATTAGCATCACGCTTGATGCGCTCGCTAGCGTAGACGTCACCGAGCTCACCACCTTCACGCAGACGGAAGCGACCCTCGACGATATCCTTCAGGTCAAAGACCTCATGCGTGATAGGATTCGTGACACCAGAAGCCAGCTTGAGGATCTTATTGCGGTTAGCCGTAGCTGTAACACTTGAGTTGTACTCAAAGCCACCAAACTTCTTATTGAAGCCAAGCGTCATTTCGATACCACGGTTACGGACATTACCAGCCTGTACATAGAGCTTCTTATAGCCCGTACCTGGATCGAGGTCGGTCTCAAGGAGCTGGTTAAGCGTATTTGACTGATAGACCGTAGCACCAAACGTCAGAGCACCACCGAACCAACGGGAGTCGACCCCGAGCTCGATAGAGCGCGTACGCTCAGCCTTCAGGTCAGGCAGAGGATAGTAGTCGAAGGGCCTCGACCTCACCGCTGCTCATCGAGTGCGTGATAGTACCTGGGGTCAGACCAGTGAAGGGGATAGGAGAACCCACCTCCGTATAAGAGGTACGTACCTTCAGATAAGAGAGCGTAGGACGGAGCTTAGCGCGCAGGTCCTCAGAGATAAGGTCGGTGACGACAGCAGAGAGACCGATCGAGGGATAGAAGATCCAGGGATCTACGCTACCGACGAGCTGCGAAGGCTTGTCCGTACGACCCGTAAGCGTCAGATAGAGCGCGTTGCGCCAGCAAGTTCAGCAGAAGCGAAGACTGCGAAAGTTACTCTACGCGTAGAGGACTGCGAGCCACCGCTCTGGAGCTGATTGGTATTGGGGAAGATGAACTTATTAGGGATAAGGAAGAGGTGTCCACCAAAGCCCTGACCCTTATTGTCATACTCTTCATACGACGTACCGAGGGTAGCCGTCAGATTGATGTCCTGAGCAATAGGGGAATTGTAGTTCGCCATGAAGTCCACATACTTCTGCTTGAAGTAGCTGACATCAGAGGAGAAGCAACCGAGAGGCTTAGAGAAGACGCTGGAGGTAGAAGCATAGAGCTTCGTCTCACGCTCAGTGAAGGTGTTGTCCAGACGAGCACGACCCGTGAAGTTGATCTTCTTATTCAGCTCATACTTCAGAGAGCCGAAGAGCATGTAGCGGTCATTGACCTCGGGGTGCAGATTGCGGTATGCTACCCAGTAAGGGTTCTGCACGTCCATACCCATGCTACCGGGCTTCCACTGCTGTACATTGTACCCCAGCTCTGCATCGTAGCGCTCGAAGTACTTCTCTTGGTCGAAGTTCTCACCACGAGGATAGAGATAAGCACCTACGATAGGATTGAAGTATGCCCCGTAGGAGATCAGTGTTGTTCGCATAGTCACGGATGAAGTTAGCCGAGACGTCCAGCGTCAGCTTATCATTGAGGAACTTCGACGTATTGCGAATCGAAGCATTGTAGCGATGGTACTTATTGTTAGGTACGATCCCCTTAGCATTGATAGCAGAGGCAGAGAAATAGGTCTGATTCTTATCCGTACCAACAGAGAAGTTGAACGAGTTGTTGAACGTCACGCCACGGTTGTAGAAGTCGCGTACCTTATAGGTGGAAGGAGTAGCGAGCTTATCACCCCATGAGGTGTACTGACCAGCCTGATTGCCATAGGTATTCTGGAACTTAGGCAGGATGAAGGGCGAAGCCGTCTCTACCGAAGAAGAGAAGTTCACACGCAGCCGACCTGCAGCACCCTTCTTCGTATTGATGAGGATAACCCCATTAGCAGCACTTGCACCATAGAGAGCAGCAGCCGAAGGACCCGTCAGGACGCTGATCGACTCGATATCGTCAGGGTTGATATTCGAGATACCTTCACCCGAAGCACGACCTGCACCGAAGCCAGAGCCGTCACCACCACGGTCAGCGCTGTTACCGACAGGAACCCCGTCGATCACGTAGAGCACGTTATTATCCCCAGAGATCGACTTGTTACCACGCATGACGACACGCGTGCTACCACCGACACCCGAGGCACTACGCTGGATGTTCACACCAGCGACCTTACCGTTGAGGCTGTTCATGAAGTTGGCATCCTTAACCGTCGTCAGAGCATCGTTCTTGATCTCCTGGACATTATAGCTCAGAGCCTTCTGCGAGCGCTTGATACCGAGAGCGGTGACGACGACCCCTTGAGCTGGTTGTCTTCACCGGAGAGCTCGATCTTCAGCTCCGTCTGGTTACCGACAGGGACCTCTTCTTCGCGTAGCCGATAGACGACACGACGAGGACGGCACCTGACTTCACGTTCTTCAAGGTAAACTTCCGTTGATGTCCGTGGAAGCACCTTGACCTTGTACGCCCTTGACCAGGACGGAAGCCCCGATCACAGGCTCATGATTCGTGGCATCGAGGACGACACCACTGATGCTCTTTGCCCTGCGCCATCGCGGTAGCGACTCGTAAGGAAGAGGATCATGAGGATAGATAGTACTTTCTTCATATTTAAAACTAAAAAATAAGCGGAGGGTGATCTTGGCCTCTGTACTTTCTCTTTAGGGATTAGAGAAAAAGGCTGCGAAGCTCCCTGCGCAGCACCTTGTGGGGACAAGCGGCAGCAGTGAGCAAACGACTGATTGAGGGAAAGACGGTACGGGGATCAATACATAAGCCGTATCAATAGCCCCGTCTTGGAGTAGATAAGGTATAGCAACGGAGGAAAGCCCCAACCATCCAGGTTGAGAGCAGCACAAAGCTCCGAGGAGCGATTAGTCTGTTGCACGAAGGCGCGAGCAGTAATCATGTTCCGTTGTAAAGTGCGAGCAAAAGTAATAATTAAATTCTTTCGGAAAGTTGCAAGAAGACAAATACTTACTTCCTAAAAATATTTAAGTATATAACAACGCTCATAACCCCCTATTATCGTGCCAGATACAACCACAAGATGGCACCACACAACTTGACTGTTAGAAGCACCATTCTACAACAAATACGATGCAATCGCTCGGGGAAAGCAAAAGACAGCTCAAAAAGTAGACCTTCGAAGCACCTATTACTGGGATCAGAAGCTATCCTGCGCTCTTGATCAGTCCACTATAGGAAGACACTTGGGAACAGTCGCACCTCAACAGGGAGAAATAGCACACCACAAATCAGACTATATACCAGCTAATTAGAAGAGAGCGATAAGAGAGAGGAAACGAACCAGTACTGGTCACTCATCGGAGCAGTACTGGTTCGTAATATACCAGTACTGGTCTGAGCTCCGACCAGTACTGGTCAGCTCAGTGACCAGTACTGGTTGAAAAACCCACCCTATATAAGAGGATTCCAGCAAGCTCCCCTACCCGATTCTCCTTCACTCGGAGGCACGGGGTATATATACGTAGAGAGGGAAGTAAGAAGAAATATCAGATAGGGTGATACACCTATGAAAAGTTTGCTACCTTTGCAGTGTGACAGACAAGCAATACACTTAACATAAATATACTGTCCCTATGATCACAACTAAGCAACTTTCCTTCGGCTACAAGTCAGGGCGCCCAGTCTTCAGTGGCCTCGACCTGAGCCTACCTCAGGGTAGCGTCGTAGGGCCCTCGGTAAAAACGGCGAGGGCAAGACTACACTCCTGAAGAATCTCTGTGGCCAGCTCTTCTCCAAGCAAGGAGAGATCAACGTCCTGGCTTCACGCCACGCGAACGTAAGGTAGCCTTCCTCCAGCAGGTCTACCTCCCTGCCCGAAGAGATCCAAGTACCTCATGTCACCATCCGACGCTACTTCGATCTCTACGCTCCCTTCTACCCCAACTACGATGAAGCTTATTGCCCACGAACTCATCGAGACCTTCTCGCTCGACTGGAATATGAACCTGGGCAAGGTATCACAAGGGCAGAAGAAGAAGGCACTGATTGCCTTCGCCCTCTCACTCCGTGTGCCCCTGCTGCTCCTCGATGAGCCGACCAACGGGACTGGATATTCCTTCTAAGGGAGAATTCCGCCGCGCCGTAGCTCGTCACCTCAGCGAAGAGCAGACGGTCATCATCAGCACGCACCAAGTACGAGATCTTGAGCAGCTCATCGACCGCATCGTCATCCTCGAGCGTGGTAGCATCTACTGCAATGAGTCCATCGCTGATCTCTCCGAGCGTCTTTACTTTCGGTCTCGTCAGTCCCGACGAAGAAGCCCGCGCACTCTACACTGAGCCTTCGCTGGGCGGTACCGTCGGCATCCTGCCACTTCAAGGCGAGGCCATGACGGATACCTTCAGCATGGAGCTCTTCTTCAATGCTGTCGTCAGCCGAGGCGAAGAACTCATGCGTCACCTTCACACTCCATCTGAAACCTCTAAATAAGCGCTACGATGAATACCTCCACGCTACATCGCTCCTCATTTGGGCGCATCTACCTTCTCACTGTAGAAAGCTTCCTCAGCTCCCTGCGCCCACTACTCATCTTCCATGCTATCATGGCGGTGGCATTCTTCGGCTTCCCGTTCCTGACCCTTTTCCTCACGAGGGATTTGATATCCAAGAGGCCTTCGTCGAGCTGGCTGACGTCTATGGTAGAGGCGGAGTCATCGGTCCCTACCTGATCGGGACGATCATCTATATCTTGATCTGGATCAATAAGAACGTCCATACACCATCGCCTGGTGCTTATACGCAGCTCCCAGCTTCGGCTGGAGAGAAGATGATAAGTATTGCCCTACTCAGCTTGGGCTATTACCTCATCTCGCTACTCTCACGCTGATTATCTCTGGGATCTTTCGGGATCTTCGTCCCTGGGGATTCAGCAATGTTTTGGAATGGGCACTCCTGATCAGATACTTTTATGGGCACCTGTCTCTCAAAAGACTCAGCAGCTATTCTCTCTCGGGAGCTCTACAGTTGCCACTACTCGTGACGCTCTGCATGATCCACTTCCGCAAAGCGATCTTCGGGCTGTGTGCTGCGGCGTTCGTAGAGTTCAGTGGCTTCCTCATCTTCCTCACCATCGTCCTCAACTTCGAAGAGGAGATATACCATTACCGATAGAGCATCCCCTCACCGACCGTGATTATGCTTGGATCGTCCTGATCTTCTTCGGGCTCATCGACCTCTTCCTCACCTGGGCTATCTACCATCGCCTCAAGACCATCCAAATCAAGTAATCTCTATGGCATTCTCCAATGTGGGCTTTTGCCCATATCATCGACTACATCAACGAAGGTGTACTGACGGGGCGATTCACCGAAGGCGAGCGTATCCCTCGGTGCGCGACATGGCCGAACTGATGCAAGTCGCCCCCAACACCGTCGTTCACGCCTATGATAAGTTGGCTCTCCGTGGTCTGGTATATCCCATGCGCGGCCTTGGCTACTATATCAGCGAAGGAGCGGTAGAAACGATCCGCGCTGAGAAGCGTAGAGCCTTCCACGAAGAGTCGATCCCTCGCTTCCGTCGTGATGCAGAGCTCTCGGCATCACCAGCGAAGAGCTCCGCAAGGCACTCGATCTCTAAGCCCCCTACTCCACTATCAGCGTGCCCCGCATGCCTTTCCCATCGGGATTAGGTATGCGGGGCACTGCGCGTATATAGAGGTAGATCGCGAGCAAAAGGGTATATACCTTCGATACGAAAAGGTATATTCCTCACGACGGCGAGGAATAGTCCTCCAAAGAAAAGGTATATACCTTCTGAGCAGAGGGTATATACCTTTTCGTTTGGAAGTTATATTCGTCCCAATGTTATATTACTTTCAGTGAATGTTATATTACTTTTCGGCAAAAGTTATATTACTTTTCTCCGAAGCCTATTGGAGCCGCTGACGAAGGCACTATAGAGCCGTCTTAGAAGGGGCGTAGTCGCGCGTCAGAAGTTCGTAGCTCAGGCGCAGCCAAATGAGCGTGGGAGGAAGTGCCTTCAAGGCATAAGGCAAGACATACGCCTCACGCAGGCTACGGGGGAAGAGGTCCGAAGGCGAGACTACTTAGCACGAAGGCGAAGACCAGAAGGGCTACGTCCCAGCCCGAGCGCTTCCACGGACTCGTCGTGTACCACAGCGCGATCCCAGCGAAAGGTATAATGTAGGTGCTTGACTCGCTGCCCGTGCTGAAAAGTACTACGAAGAGAAGCACCGAGCTAAGTATCGCGTAGCGGAATGCCAAGTGGCGGTACTGCCCGAAGCGAAGGTAAGGCAAGCCAAAGAGCGCCAGCCCAGGGAGGATGACCAAGAGGTCGGAGTAGGAAGCCGAGCCCGAGATCTTGCGAATCATCCCCAGAAGCGAGATGTTCTGCATTAGGGAGAAGGTGTTCTCACCGTTCTTCGCCGCAAGTCGTTCGTACCACTCGACGTATTGCCCTACGACATACTCGGGGCTACTGATCAGCATCGGCGCGACAAAGCACACGACCGACCAGCCGATGAGAGCCAGGATGAAGCGGGGCTTGCGCTTGACGAAGAAGAAGAATGCCAAGCCGACGACGCCATAGAGCTTGACGAACGTCCCCAAAACAATGAGGAAGGCGGCCGTGACTTCTCTCCCTCTCGATAGCGGCAAAGGAACCGATGATGATGGCAGCGATGGCGATATTGAACTGCTGCATCTGCAGCGCCGTAAGTAGCTCATGCGCGCAGAACCAGTAGAGGAAGATCTGTCGCCCTTCTTCCAAGGGGAGGCGACGCACCGCATAGTACATGCCGAGCGCGAGCACCACGAGCCAGAGGAGAAGACCAATAGCATCGGGCACCACCGCAAAGGGAGCGATGACGAGACTGAAGATCGGGCCGTAGTGATTGTGGTCGTTGTACTCCGTCGGGTAGAAGTCATACAGCGACAGCTTCTGGATGTGTGCCAGAAGACTCCACGGAAGATGAGGAAATTATTATGGCGGTGCGGCGCGATCTTCGTCAGCCCTGCGACCACAGCCAAGAGCGTCCACAGGCCAAAGAGCGTGCGGGGATTCGAGAAGAAAGGCTTGTGGAAGAAGGCCTGCAGCTTAGCGCACAGGCGAAGAAGAGGCTGATCCTTAGTCATAATGCTTGAGGTGCTGAGCGATATGATAGCGTGGGCGCTGCTTGATCTCGATATAGATCTTCCCGATATACTGCCCGATGACGCCGAGCGACAGCAGGACGATGCTCCCTGATGAACCACAAGGGAGAGCATCAGCGAAGCCCAACCCGGCACGGACAAGTGCTCGATGTAAGAGACCAGCACATACACCGCCATGCAAATACTGATAAGCAGGGCACAGCAGTCCCATACCGATGATCCAGCTGATAGGGCGTGTCGTGAAGGAAGTGATACCATCTACCGCCAGCAGGAGCATCTTACGCAGCGTGTACTTCGATTCCCCAGCGACGCGCTCACTGATGACGTCGTCGACTGTCGTAGAAGCATAGCCCAGCTGAGGGATGATCCCACGCAGATAGAGATTGCGCTCAGGGTAGCAAGCCAAAGCATCCAGCGCACGACGACTCATCAGACGGAAGTCCGCATGATTGTAGATCGCACGAATCCCCATAGCACTCTGCAGGCGATAGAATGCCAGTGCCGAGGTGCGCTTCAGGAGAGGATCCGCCGTGCGTGAGACCTTCACCCCATAGACGATATCATAGCCCTCCAGATAGCGATCGATCATTTCCTCGAGCGCGCCTAAGTCATCCTGCAGATCGGCATCAATGGTGACGACGGCATCAGCGAAGTCCCGTGCCGTCATCATCCCAGCCATGATCGCAGACTGATGTCCCACATTGCCCGCCAGACAAAGTCCATCGATGAAGTGATTCTCTCGGTGAAGCTCTTCTATCAGCTCCCAGGTGCGGTCACGACTGCCATCATTGACGTAGAGGACGTGACTTGTGGGAAGGATCTTACCTGCTGCGATGAGGCGCTCAAGGGAGACTCGTGAGTTCGCGAGCGGAATAAGCAAGGATCGCCTCCTCGTTGTAGCACGGGGAGACGATCACTAAGCGGGGAATGGGGATAGAGATCATGTGATGATCAGAGGGATGAATGCTTTGGGGGCAGACAAACTTTACTTAATGTTGTAGGTAGAGCTGACCGTGATGCTGGCGGTCTTCTCCTTAGAAGAAGTATTGAAGGAGCCACCCCAGCTGTAATCTTCGTCGCTATTCTGACCGACGATCTGGAAGACACCCATGTTGGACTTCGTCAGGCCACCGAGACTGCTCTTACTGCCCTCAGCGATGACGGAGGCACGATTGCGAGCATCTTCAGAAGCTTCCTGAGCATCTCGATCTTGAGGTCATTGAGCTCGTGTAGTAATAGCGAGGATTGCCCGACTCGATCTCAATACCATTATTGATCAGCTCAGAGATCTGGCGAGACAGCTTCGATAGCCTCGATGTTGCGCGAGGTGATCGTCACCGTCTGCGCTCAGTGAGTAGCCCTTGAAGCGATAGAAGGTACGCCCAGAGCTCTCGTCATAGGAGCTTTCATTCTCACGAGAGATGCTGACGCTGCTGTAAGCAATAGCTTCGCTGGGGATACTCTTACTCTTGAGGTAAGAGGCTACGGCCTGCTGCTTCCCTTTAAGCTCGGAGTAAGCATCCTGCAGATCTGTCGACTCAGAGGTGAAGGTCGCAGACCAGACAATAAGGTCAGAGGTGAAGTTACGCTCAGCCTTCCCCGTGACGGAGATCGTCTTGGGCGAATTGCACGGAAGCCTCTTCAGACCGCCAGCGAGTACGAAGACGGAGACAAGCAATGCGACAGCTCCGATGAGCGTCAGATAGAGAGCGGACTTGTTGATGTTCATAGAGAAAAGAAATTAGATAGTTATTGTAGAATCCGTGAACTCAGAATAGGTGATGAACTCAGCTCCTCCTGCTTGAAGTAACTGATCCAGCGATCCAGTCGATCGACCATCGCACGGCCAGAGTTATTGCGCACGATGAAGGGGAGGTTCAGCTCGGGGTGCTCATTCAGCTCGTAGAACTCCCACGGATGGAAGTAGGTCACCAGATAGCCATCATGACGGAGCGTACGACGACAGAGCCAGCGATAGAGTCCGAAGGGAAGGTTGTGACACGAGAGCCAGAAGAGCGGGAAGCGAATAAGAGGTGTCACCGAAGCTGGGATCTGCAGTACGCCCTCCTTCATGAAGTGCGTGCGTGGTGCACTCAGATGCATGTAGCGCCCAGGGATAAAGGTGGGGTTGAGAGAGGTATTGTAGCTATAGCCTGCCTTATAGATCTCCGCCTCAGGGACGGGCATCATACGCGCCTGACGATAGCCTCGCACAGGGACTCCTGCAAGGGGCCCTCGAGAGCGTCCTTAGACTTCTTCAGGTCGGCAGGCTCAAAGGTCCAGTGGTAGTAACCATGCGAAGCGAGCTCATGCCTCAGAGAGGATACGCTGGATGATCTCGAGCGTGCTGAGCGAAAGTTCGCCGTACAGAAAAGAGTAGCACGTACCTCATACTTCTTCAGTACATCGAGGAGGGCATGTGATCCTGCGACAGAGATACGCACCTGCTCCGCCATAGGAAGCTCGACTCCCGTGCTCACGTGGCACGTCGAACTCCTCTCATATCGAAGCTCAATAAGATACGATGGGGGCGTGTAGCCATTGGGGAGGTAAGGGGACTACTTGAAGAGAGTAGACAGACGCTCGATGCTTTGCTCGATGGGAGCACCCTCATAGAGGATATTGTAGACGGCGCTACAGATAGGGCATCGTCACTTGGTAGCGCTGGTTGATCTCATGGATACACTTAGCGCCGTAGTACCCTTCGGCGATCATGTTCATCTCCATCTGAGCGGCACGGACGCTGTAGCCCTTACCGATCATATTACCGAAGGTACGATTGCGGCTATAGCTGGAGTAGGCCGTGACGAGGAGGTCACCGAGGTAGACGGACTCTGTGACGTCACGACTGACGAGGTGCACGGTACTGACGAAGTTGCTCATCTCCGCGATAGCATTCTGATATCAGCACGGACTGGAAGTTATCTCCCTTATTCATCCCATGGCAGATACCAGCGGCGATAGCATAGATATTCTTCAGCACCGCTGCGTACTCGATACCGACGACGTCACGGCTGACAGCGCAGTGGACGTAGTCGTTGCTGAAGATCTCTTCGCTCAGCACCTTGGCCTTAGCCATATCGAAGCAGCCGACCGTCAGGTAGGACATGCGGTCCTTGGCGATCTCCTCGGCGTGACAAGGGCCTGCGATGACCCCGATCTGACCGGGACGCAGCTCCTTATACTCCTGTAGATAGTCCGAGATCAGGACGTTCTCCTCGGGCACCATCCCCTTGATCGCATTGATGACGAGCTTATTGCGGATGACCGAGTTACGCACACGCTTGAGGTAATAGCGTATGTAGGGGGAAGGGGTAGCCAGGATCACGGTATCACAGGCTCGGAAGAAGTCATTGACATCCGAGTCGGTGAAGAAGGTGATACGATCCGTATCGAAGGTAACCGACGTCAGGTAACCAGGATTGTGGCGCAGGCGCTTGAAGTCCTTGACGTGTGTCGAGTGCGCAGCAGCCAGTTAGTTTGGGTTGCCGTGAGAGGACGATCTTCGCCAGGCTGTAGCCCAGCTACCGCCACCGAGGATACCTACTCTACCGGGGAAGCTGGAAGTCTGTTCGGGCATGATACGTGATTTACTTTAGCCGACTCCCCGATGAAGGGAGTGGCTCGTGAGAGTGAGCGGGTGCGCTACTGAGCGCCCCGATGGTGGTCCAAGCTGTGACGATCTCGAGCGTCAGAGGCTCCAGATCCAGCTGATACTTCTTCTTGATGTCCTGGAGCTGCTGCAGCAGACGACCGGGCTTCTCTTCGGCGCGTACCGACTCCAGTGTCAGATAGCCAGCCTTGTGCAGGACGGGTACCCATGCTCAGGGATACCAGCAGCGACGAAGACCTCCTTCTTATCGCGAGGAGCTACCTTCTCGGGGCGCATCTGAGGGAAGAAGAGTACTTCCTGAATGCTTTCCTGACCAGTCAGGAGCATCACGAGGCGGTCCATACCGATACCCATACCACTCGTCGGGGGCATACCATACTCGAGGGCACGGAGGAAGTCGGCATCGATGAACATCGCTTCATCGTCCCCTTCTCTGAGAGACGGAGCTGTCCTCAAGCGCTCACGCTGATCGATGGGGTCATTGAGCTCGGAGTAAGCATTGGCCAGCTCCTTACCATTGACCATCAGCTCAAAGCGCTCGGTGAGGCGGGGATTAGAGCGGTGCTCCTTCGTCAGCGGTGACATCTCCTTGGGATAGTCGGTGATGAAGGTAGGCTGGATATAGCTGCCTTCGCACTTCTCGCCGAAGATCTCATCGATCATCTTACCGACACCCATGGATTCGTCGACCTCGACACCGAGCTTCTTGCAGGTCGCACGAAGCTCGTCCTCGCCCATCTGACTGATATCGATACCCGTATGCTCCTGGATCGCATCAAGCATAGTGATACGCTTGAAGGGAGCCTTGAAGTCAATCTCGCGATCCCCTACTCTGACCTTCGTCGTACCTAAGACCTCGAGGCAGATGAACTCCAGCATACGCTCGGTGAACTCCATCATCCAGTTGTAGTCCTTGTAGGAGACGTAGATCTCCATAGCGGTGAACTCGGGGTTGTGCGTGCGGTCCATACCTTCGTTGCGGAAGTTACGGCTGAACTCATACACACCTCGAAGCCTCCGACGATGAGACGCTTCAGATAAAGCTCGTTGGCGATACGCAGATAGAGCGGGATATCCAGCGCGTTGTGATGCGTGATGAAGGGGCGCGCAGCAGCACCGCCAGGGATGGGCTGCAGTACGGGCGTATCGACCTCGATGTAGCCACGCTCGTTGAAGAACTGGCGCATCGCATTGAAGATCTTCGTACGCTTGAGGAAGATATCCTTGACATGGCTATTGACGACGAGGTCAACATAGCGCTGGCGGAAGCGGAGCTCAGGATCAGTGAAGCTGTCGAAGGTCTGACCATCCTTCTCCTTGACCACGGGCAGGGGACGCAGTGCCTTCGAGAGGAAGGTCAGCGAAGAGGCATGTACCGAGATCTCCCCCATCTGTGTGCGGAAGACTTCGCCCTCGACACCGATGAAGTCGCCGATATCCATGAGCTTCTTCACTACATTATTATATAGAGTCTTGTCTTCGCCTGGGCAGATCTCATCACGCGTGATGTAGATCTGGATACGGCCAGTAGAGTCCTGGAGCTCGAGGAAGGAAGCCTTACCCATGATACGACGGCCCATGACACGGCCAGCGACACGTACCTCACGACGAGGTGCATCATCCTGGAAGGTATCGAGGATCTCACGGGCATACCCCGTGACGACATATTCGTCTGCTGGATAAGGATTGATACCGAGGGCACGAAGCTCCTCAAGACTACGGCGACGGAAGATCTCCTGTTCGCTCAGCTCTAAGATATTCATTCTGCTATATGCTGATTCTGATATTTACTTCTTTACTAATCTACGCAAAGATAAGGCATTTCTACGACAGGACTAGGGCGTTACAGCCCAAGGCTCTCCCCTATTGTAGCTAGTCCGATCACCACCTCCCACTATAGAGAAGATAGCAGAATGGTAATCCAAGCCTTCTCAACATTCTTTCACAGGCCGAGGTTGATAGATAAAAGCATAGATCATCGAGCTCGAGAGTCATGCCCTACAGCCTACCACTCAATCAAATATCATATAGAATGGAAATACTCGATATCCTTCGCTCCGCTACACGACCAAGACCTACGACAGCACCTTCCACCTCAGCGACAAGCAGCTGGAGGACATCAAGGAGATGCTCCGCCTCTGTCCGAGCTCCATAAATAGCCAGCCCTGGGCCTTCGAGCTCATCGGCGATCGTGAGACAAAGAGCCTGCTTGCCCAGCACTCGTACTCCAACAAAGAGCGTATCGAGCAAGCCAGTCATCTCCTCGTCATCTATAACTATCGTGACGTAGCGACCTTCGAAGCAGAGCGTATCGCCACGCTCAGCGAAGGGGCGCAGGAGTTCTATCGCAATAAGATCGCTTCTCAGGGCGAGGCCACCGTCCTGGGCTGGATGCGTAGTCAAGCCTATATCGCTCTCGGTGATGCCCTGACGGGGCTTGCGAGCATGGAGCTGGACAGCACACCCATGGAGGGCATCGACCTCGAGGCCTACGACCAGATACTCCATCACGACAAGTATCGCCCCGTCCTCGCTATCGCAATCGGGAAGCGTAGCGACGACGATATCAACCAACCAACGATCACCCCCAAGCAGCGCCGCAGCGAGGTCTTCCTGTAGCCTCCGACAGGCGGAAGTCATAGTCTCTCATAGGTCAGGTCGCTGGCTGAACCTATATGGGACTGTTGCCGCGAGTCCTGCCTCGTCATTTAGAGTGCTAAGGCATCACACGCCCAGCTCCCCGATACACCTCTCCGAAGTGACGAGCAAGTCCTTCGCCCTTATCGCGATATTCCTCTCATCCAGCGAAGGAAAAAGCATCGTTCTCGTGAAGAAAAAGCGCCTTCACGTAGTGGTTTTTCTCTATTCATGCACGTAGTCTTAAAGACCAGGCACGTCATCCAAATATCCACGTACGTAGATATTAGAGCCACGTACGTGGCTCAAACTTATCTGCCACTGTCCGCAGCTTTTTATCCCTACACGGAGCAACAATCTAATGGAGGTCACTTCTAGCAAAGCTATATAGAATCAGCCCAAAGCTATATAGCTATTTCGTCGCCATCCCATATAGCTCTACACACGTACTCATATCACTCCATTATGACGCCCCCATACATACATGGCACAGGGAGCCTATGCTACTCAGGCTATCCACTAGCGGTTCTACACCGTGTAGGCTGTTTGCTTTATCAGAAAAGAGTTGGTAATTTTTACTGCAAAGCCAGTGCATTGCAGAGCTGGTGGCACTATGGGTCTAACAATTAATCTATTCGAACGCACATGATCGAACGTATCGGCACCAATGCTGGCCTCGTATGGAATGCCCTTAACAGCCTGGGCAAGATGGACATTAAGGCTCTTCGTAAAGCAACCAAGCTCGCTCTGACAAGGAGCTCTTGCAGCCATCGGTTGGCCTGCGAAAGGAAGGAAGCTCTTCTTGATGAATCTGGTGAAGAATTGTCGTTGAGCTCACCCTACTATCGCTACATGGGAGCACCACTCCCCTCACTTTTCCCTCAAGCTATCCCTTCGCCCCGACGGAGGGATAGCTTTTTCATCCCTATAGCTCTTATCCCCGTGGGTACCCCAACCTCTGGCACAGCTCGAGCCTCCAACTTCGAGCTACTCCGCATCTTGGCTATGCTGCTCATCCTGTGCTGCATGCCAACTTCCTCGCTTTCCGCTTCCCGACCAATGAAGCGATCCATCCGCAGCCACTCACATCTCTGGGGCCAAGTATGGAGCGAAGCACTTGCCATCGTCGGGGTCAATGTCTTCGTACTCATCTCGGGCTACTTCTGGGATCAAGGCGCGCATCAAGGGGATCGTGAGCCTGCTCTTCCAAGCCTCTTCTATACCGTCGGAGGTACAGCACCCTCGTACTCCTCGGACTTGAGCCGATTCAGCCTCACGAATTCGTGGGAGCCCTCATGCCCCTGAATCGAAAGTCAGAGTGGTTCCTCCCGACCTCATCTGAGCCTCATGATCTTCTCCCCACTCCTCAATGCTCTCGCTCAGCGAACGAGCGAGCAGGAGCTAAGGCGCTACCTTCTCTTCTTCTTAGTGGAGTTCGTCTTAGGCTTCATAAATGATCAGCTGGAGGTCATGATGGCTATTCACCTTCGCCTTCGCTGGCATCTACCTCATCGGGCGCTATCTCACGTCTCTACCCTCAGCGCCTTGAGCGCTGGAGCGGACGAACCTTCCTCCTCGGCTACTTTGGGCTCACCTTTGCCCAATCTCTCGCACTCTTCCTCTATGCCTATGGGACGGGGCAGTCAATCGTAGCGAGTCCGCTTGCCTACAAGTTCATGAGCTACGTCTCCCCGATCAACATCCTCTCAGCCGTACTGCTCTTCCTCGCCTTCTCTCGGATCAAGCTACAGAGTGCCGCAGTAAACTGGATAGGCTCATCGACTCGCCGTCTACCTCATCCACTGCAATGCACGGCTCATCGGGCGATATACGGGATTTTGTGCGGGAGCTGAGTGAGCAGCACCCGACGGACTTTTTCATCGTATCAGTGGTGGGATTTATGTTGCTGGTCTTTGCAGGGAGCATCCTCATTGATAAGCTCCGCCTGCTGCTGTGGCGCTGGGTCATCTCGCCACTCTATGATGGGATCGCCCGCCTATGGGTACGTGCTGGGCTACTCATCTTTCAGTTCCCCAGAGCTGAGGAACTAAGCTCTTCCCTTCTTCGTCACAGCCTCACTTCGCCATCAGCAAAGCGCACCGAGATCTCTGCTCCCGCAGGGATCTGGCTACTGCTGTGACGATACGTCCGCCGACAGAGACCAAGCTAAAGCCTCGACGCAGGATCTGATCGGGATGTGCCAAAGCGGATCGCTTGCTCCTGACGCAGGAGATCAGCCTCCATACGCTCTCTCGAGCGTGACACATGTAGTGGCAGGGGAGAGAGTCGCTCACGAAGCGCCTGACGATGCTGGCGCAAAGCATAGGACGCTACTGTCGGAAGGCGGCGGAGTGCCAGCTCAAGACGATGCTCAGACCGCTGGAGATAATGACGAGCTGAGAGGGTGATCTGCGAGCGCTGCGTGAGAAGCTTACGCTCAGCCTGCTCCAAGCGACCACGCACCAAGAGCGGTAGACGCGAGACCTGCGTATGGAGCCAATTACTTCGCCCCATGGATAGGGCTTGCAGCAAAGAGGGAAGTCGGCGCAGCTGCTCCCGCAGCTCTGCCAGCTCGCTTGCCAGGCCCTCGACTAAGAAGGCAGCTACTGCCGTCGGAGTCTTCAGCGTAGTATGGGCGATCAGGTCAAGCACCGAGACATCACGCTCGTGCCCTATGCCCGCAATGATAGGTAAGGGGAACTGTGCGGCAGCTTCGCACAAGGTGTAGTCATCGAAAGCTCTTAGCTCACTCACGGCCCCCCACCACTGATAATTACCACGGCATCAAAGTGCCCTCCACCTCGGCGATACGCCCCAGTGCAGCGAGTATAGATGCAGTCGTATCACTCCCTGCATCTGCGCTGTGAAGAGCGCCGTATAGAACACTACGCCATAGGGATTTCTCATGGAGCTGACGCATGAAGTCCCCATAGCCTGCTGCCGTGGGAGACGAGATGATAGCGATACGCTGTAAGGGGAAGGGAGATCAAGCTCCTTATTCATCGTGAAGAGCCCATTGCGCTTGAGACGCTGTATGGTCTCCAAGCGCAGACGAGCGATCTCACCGAGAGAATAATTGGGGTCAATATCGATGATATTCAAGCTCAGCCCATACTGCGGATGGAAAGCAATCCCGACAAGAGCCAAGATACTCATCCCCGAAGTGAGTTGCTCCACCACTTCTGCTCGAAGCGCTGCTCGATCAGCGTATAGGGTCGATGACCAGATAGTAGCACGCACCTTCGCCACGACATCCCCTCTCACCCTTCTCCAAGAGCTCCAAGTAGCCATGACCTTGGCCACCAGCACGACGCAGGTCACTCACCTCCGCCCGCACCCAATAGCGGTCGGGGAAGGAGTGCTCTAAACAGCGTCTGACCGAACCCAAGAGCTCGGTCAGACTAAATGAACGGACAGTCGTGGCTTGCTGCACGGAGACCGCCTATTGGGGAGATGATCTGGGGATATGGATGCTACGCTCGAAGCTTACATCCAGCGAGATCAAGGTCTCGGTAGCGACGACCCTGGGATGCTCTGAATAATCCCGTTGAGGATGCGCATGAGGTCATTATTATCAATCGCATAGAGCTTGATGAGCATCGTATAGGGTCCCGTAGTGAAGTGGCACTCGACGATCTCAGGGATCTCACGCATTCGCTCGGCGACCTCTTTGTAGAGAGAGCCACGCTCCAGTCGTACCCCAACGTAGGTACACGTGTTGTAGCCAATCTTCTTGGGGTTCACATGATACTTTAGCGAGGTCAGATCCCCATTCTCAATCATACGGGTAAGACGCTGATTGACGGAGGAGCGCGAGCTATTCTCTCCTCAGCTACGTCACGCAAGGGGACGCGAGCATTCGTAGTCAGTCGTCTAAGGATCTTCAGATCCAGCTCATTCAGTTTCTTCATACAAGGATGGGATCGGTGCGCCACTAATTGCACACCTTATGATACAAATGTAGTAAATATCCCATGATTAGTCGCCATATCGTGCTCTGATCATGGCACTTTACCTAGTTTCTCTCTGCAGACTGCCCAAGTTGGCGAAGAATCGGGGAGGCACTTGAGCTGAGGGAAAGAGTGTAAGTGTAGGCGGTAATAGTCAAGGAGGTAGTCAAGAATCACCCACGCTGCTGTCGGCTATAGGCAAAGCCGTGCATCGTATCATAGCTCATCCGAAGGAAAAGTGGCAGATGCTGGGTCTCCTCCGGTGACAAGCAATAAGCCTCTCGATGTGGCAGGTAGCACTGCTCTTGCAGGCTGAAGCAATATCCACATCCTCGAGCCTCCTCATCGGGAAGATCTGGAGCGATACCGAAGTAAGGGAGGAGTGTCAGTAGGAAGCAGAGGTGAAAGTTCGCAACACCACGACTAAGCCCTTCCCATAGGACAAGCGATGAGGAGATATAGTCGTAGAGCTCCTCATCGGGTGTCTGCGTCGTCGACAAGATACGATAGAGGAACTCACTCAGGAAAGATCGCCTGAGCTCCCTTAGCAGGATCCGTATGGACTGCGTGTCGAGGATGCAAGCTATGCACCTCCTGAATACGTGCCAAATCACGCTGAGGACTAAGCGACAGCGTGATCTCCACTTCTGCCAAAGGGCGCAGGTGCTCCCGCACAGCGTTCTTTCGGCTGGAGGTCTCAGGGACAAGCGTACCAACGTAGCCTATCTCCCGACTATAGAGGTGTACGATGCTATAGCGGTCACTATAGCGAGCACGATGGAGCACAAGAGCAGGTGTAGTCGTATAACCCATCAGCAGTCTACTCTAGGAAGTACCAATAAAGAAGAAGACGAGTCTATAGCGACGCCCCACGATGTGGGGCAGTGCTAGACTCGTCTTCGTGAATGAGATTAGATTCTCATGCCTCAGGGACTGTCTTAGTCAACCTGGACAACGAGGATCTTTGAGTTACTCCAGAAGGCCTGAGCATTCTTGATGTAGAGGACAAGCTGCTTATCTGAGCCAGGAACGAGCTCATAAGAAGAAGCTAGGATGTACCGTCAAGAGGCGAGCCTTGCGGCTGAAGAGGGGGATCTGCGAGAGTTCGCGGAGGTCCGTCTTCGTGAAGTAGCTCATGTTAGCGTTCTCCGTAACGACGCGGCCGCTCTTGATGAGGTTCATCTCCTTGAGGTCAGAGCTGGCACCGACGCAGTAGCGGACGGTGTTCAGTTCCTTCCCTGAGCAGCCAGAGCTTCGGCCTGCTGTGCCGTAGCGACATTCAGACGATCAACGTCCCCATTACGCTGGGTAAGCTATAGAGTCCAGTACACCGATAGCGAGGTTCTTACGCTCGAGCTCTTCGGAGAGAGCGAGGACACGCTGCTTCTGGTTTTCAAGCTCCTTACGCAGAGCAGCGATCGTGCCGTGCAGGCGCTTGTTTTCCTTACCACTTGACTCCAGCTTCGGTCAGCTGGTCAAGAGCTTCACTGCTGGCACGGAGCTTATCGTTGATCAGAGCATGTTGTCCTTGATACGATCACGCTCAGAGCGCTGGAGGTCGCCACTACGAGGATTGACATTGATCATCCCTTCGACGGAGGAGATCTCCTGGAAGTTCTGTCAGGACACTGGCCACGAGGGAGTCTGTTTCATGGAGCTCAGCCTCATAGTTCTGATTGATCAGGGCGAGTGAATCATACTGCTGCTTGAGCGTCTGATATTCGCCAGAGTTCTTCCCGCAGGAAGCGAGAGTAAGCAGCATCGCTGCACCCAAGACAAGTCTCTTTGTCATACGTTTATTCGATTTACTTATTCCACTTCTTCGATCGCTTCATCTTGCGTCGATCCTCTTCGTCGGACGAGCTGTGGATGGGATCTATTATATTTTGTTTCTTATCACTTACAGTGCTTTTACCCACTATGAGAACAAACTCTCCGCGGGGCTCATGCTCCGTGAAGTGCTGGATGACCTCCGCGAGGCTTCCACGAACCACTTCCTCATAGAGCTTAGAGATCTCTCGGACTGCAGCGACCTTTGTCTCTGCTCCCATGTGTTCGGAGAGTTGCTCTAATGTCTTAACGATTCTATGTGGAGATTCGTACAGTATAGTAGTATAGTCTGAAGATGCTATAGCCTGCAGTTTCGTCTGTCTTCCCTTCTTCACAGGGAGGAACCCCTCAAAAACGAAGCGATCAGAAGGTAGGCCCGAGATAACCAAGGCGGGGACAAAGGCGGTTGCCAGGAAGGCACTCCACTTCAATCCTCGCTCAATACAAGCATGCACCAAGAGATACCCAGGATCCGAGATGGCAGGTGTACCTGCATCAGTGATCAAAGCTACCTCACCCTCTTGCTCGATACGCTCACACAGGCGCTCGAGGGCCTGATGCTCATTGTACTTATGGTAGCTCTGCATCGGGCACTTGATCTCATAGTGCTGTAGGAGTAGCCCTGAGGTACGAGTGTCTTCGGCCAATATGAGCGAGACTCTCTTTCAGTACATTGAGAGCCCGCAGGGTGATATCCTCGCTCTCGATCGGGAGTCGGCACGAGTATGAGCTTTTGGCATCGTGGAGGCTACTAATGCTTTTTCTTCTTAGCGATGAGCTCAGTGATGAACAGCTTTGTCCAGCGCTGCATGACGGACTCCTGCTGAGAAGACGTGAGCGAGTCGCTTTCAGCCTCTTCCCATCTTCTTACGAAGCTCATCATCTTGAATCAGGACGGATGATCCCTCCAGCTTCTTATAGTCCTGCTTTTCTCTATGAGGATACCGGTCTCACCATCGACGATGAGATCACGAGGGCCACACTCGCAGGCGTAGAGCGACAATCGGCATACACAGGCCATCTGCCTCTAGCAAGAACATGGGCATACCTCTCACTGCAGGAGCTCAAGAGCACGAAAATGGAAGCATCCATATATTCCTCTCCATATCACGAGACTCATAATGGACGACCGAATCAGTATGCTCCCAAAGACTCAATAAAAGGATCTAATAGATCTCAAGCCTGGCCACAAATCTAGCTGCCAGTCGAGCAAACCCGAGGTACGATATCCCAAGCTCGAGCATGTTTTCTCAAAAGTTTCTTTCTGCTCTACTATCGACCAGCAGGCTACAACCTTAGGGGACCTCTAACTAGCTCACAGTCTGGGGCTCAAACGTATGTCTGTTAGGCACACTAACAGTCCTGAGACATCCTCAATTAGCGACATCCTCCTGTGTCAGCACGACAAACAGATCAAAGCGCCGGATAAAGCGAAGATCCAGCCAATTATGCAGCTTACCAAGGAGGCCCTTCGAGAGAAGAGCAGTGTATGAGCTCCATGTGCCTCAAGACCTTCGCACTGCCATCTTTTAATGAAGGGAAGAAGTAGACCTCTTTACCATACATCGAGACTACAACATCTGGTCGGATCTCTGTCAAGGGCGCATTTCAACAAGAGGTAGTGACGAGACGATGAACTCGATGAGCCTCAAAGCTTTTTGGAGCAGATTCAGCTGATCTGCCACATATATCCGATGGCAAAGTCTAAAGTCTTTACCCGTGGATCTATTCCCATAATAATGAGGCTCACCTATCTGGTCTGCTGTCAATATGTACACCTCTATGTCCACGCTCGCCCAGTACTGACCTCTATTTCACAATACTCTGGTTTGTCCTCAGGATACCAAGTATTGTTAAGTAAGTAGACTATCTTCATAGCGATGAGGCACTCAAGTTCATTAAAAAGCGAGAGCCACTGGGGCATGATGACGTCAAGGTCATGGCGATGCGAAAGCCACTTGCGGTCTGTCCCATACTACGTCTGAGTCTTCGTCTTGCATCAGAGTTCGCAGACGCTCAGCAAAGGTCTCTGGTCATAAAGCTCTACCAAGAAACCATCTTTACCATCTGTGATTATATCGCGGACCACTGAGCACTATATAAGAGACAGCAGGTAAGCCTACTGACTGAGCTTCTATAAGTACCATCGGGAGACTTCAAAATGCGACGTCATCACATAGATAGAAGAGGAGGCATAGCGGTCTCCATATCGCTCACAGCCCCTTCAAATATCACTCGTGAGGCTATACGCCATATCAGTTTATGCCTGAAGAGCATCTAACATCCAGCCATCACCATAGATATGGAGCTGCCAATCAGGGAAAGCCAGGTGCTAGCATGCGCAAATCTGCAGAAGCTCAGGGAAATTCTTGACGTATTCCATACGTCCCAAGCATCACCGATGCGCAGAGTACCTGCACTGTTTCTGAGATCGAAAGGACAGGGCGTTGGGAAATGACTTTCAGGTTAGAGAAGCCCTTCCAAAAGGCTTCTCTTCATGCGTGAGGATGACGAGCGATCGTAGCGAGCTCGCTGACACGCTCCTGACGGCAACACGAAGATGTCCAAACTGGCGGCTTCAGCTTACTCTCACAGGATAGCATCCGAACTCGCAAACTTCGATGTGCGTAACCCGAGGATCTTTCGACTACCATCCTTCAGTCTGGGGAGGAAGCTAGCTTCCGACGCCAGACAGAGACGGTGATATCAGCATGCAATCGCTTGAGCTCAGCCTCCAAGCGAGTCTTGTGCTGAGCGTACTGATACGTCTTCCAGCAGCGCTTCCACAGGGGAGAGTCATCAAACCGATCGTAATTCAGCCCTAGATCAACCTCGCTCTACACGCTCATCAATAGGAAGAAGTCAGACGACCAGCCTGATCCGTAGTATGATATAGCTTCTAGCCATGGTTCACAAGGTAGTTCACCTTTTATTGGCGATGACTCGCCCGATCCCTCCGGACTTAAAACATCGCAGAGATACAGTAGACGATCTTCATTGGCTGAGTGCTTTATACATTGATGCAAGTTAGTTCTTTTCCCCTGCACTACCCTACCGCACGTCTTATTTATTCATTCTGCTTGATGAGGCTGTAGGCCTTGTAGAGCCCCTCAACTCACCAGCACTGACCTGAGGTCGCGAGTACCTTCCTTGACCTTCCCTCAGAGTAGTAGAGAAGGCCGCGATTGAAATAGCTTTCAGCAAAGAGCGGGTTGAGCTCAATCGCCTCTGGTATAGTCTTTGCTTTGCTCGCTTTCCACATCCCCCGTCTTGGCATACAGGTTCGCCCTGATTATAGTAGGCAAAGGCGAAATGTCGGAGCTTGAGCAATGACCTGATTGAGCTCAGCCAGAGTATTCGATGACCTCGTTGGGGGTAGACGCAGGTAGGGGAGCTCTAGGTGGTGCAGCCTTAGCCCCTCGCAGCAGCAGCTCGGACTTGAGGTGTAGAAGGAGTAGATCATGACAGTGCGCCCGACGCTCAGCCTCACTCCGACGAAGTGACGCGATGGAGCGAGCAAAGTAGGCTAAAGGGTAATGATGGATCATGCCCTATAGCCTCGGTAAGAGCTGATATCGCAGCACCGAGATCCTGCAGGAGGAGGATGGTCAATACCCTAAGGAAGGAGAGCTGCGCAGTCTTCAGTCTGAGCATTCAGCTGGCTGAGATGCTTCTGTACCTCTCGACCTCTGCCATACTCAGGCTACTGCCCTGCTCACGGAGCATAAGGCGAGCGCACGCTTATCCTGGGATGCAGGCGCTGCATATTGAGACGATCCAAGAGCGAGCAAAGTAGACCTGTCCCTGGTTTCCATCCTTATCTATCTCGTGCAAAGCAAGAGAGCGTCAGGTCACGACGAGGCGTCATCTGCGTCTCCCTGATCCTGGATACGACCATCGATCTGGCTGGTATATCTGGCTTGTCCTAACCGGGCTCTGGAGCCGTCCCGACAAGCATATTGTACTTCCGATCGCTTCATCCTCGCGGCTACGCGTCTCCTTACCGTCCTTAGTGGGGCGAGAAGCAGAGTGCATCGATTGGCGATAGCTCTTGCTATTCTGCAGGTCAAAGAGATGAAGCTCATCGCGTGTAGCTCCTGATATCACCCATCTTACGGTGCACCCTGCACGAGCTTTCACAAAAGCCTTCGGCAAAGATGGGATAGCGCTGAGCACGATACTGAGATCCTCCAGAGAGAGCGAAGGTTCCCAGCGAAGATGGTAGGAGTGCACGGTTGTAGCGCGCGATGTAGTGGTCTGCCTAGCTGCAGGAGCTTATCCCAGTCCCTGAATAGCCGCTTATACTCCTGACCTGCGTGCAGTAGCGCACGATTGTTGAGGCGCAGCACGGTCATTTGGCCTCAAGGCGAGGCCCTCGGAGTAGTCACCATCGCCCTCGCAGGTCATTGAGATGATAGCGCATGATCGCCTCTATTGACACAGAGACTCGCATCACCTGCATCTTGAGCCAACACCCGATCCAGTGCACGAATACCGTCTTTCATAGTCCTTGCGCTCGGCTGCTATCTCGCACGGAGGAGGTGAGCCGGAAGGTAGGTTGAGTCCTTCGCCAGCAGATAGTCCACCCGCCGTGTAGCACTAACTGTATCTTTTCGCTCAAGAGCTGACTGTGCCAAGATGCGATAGGCATCCTTGTCTTCGGATCGATCTCCAGCAGGCGCTGGGCTGCACTATCTGCCGCCGCATACCGCTTATCCCTGCAGTAGGGCTATGGATAGATTGTACCGAAGACCCACATCCGTGCGGGGAAAGCTCGAGATCACGACGGAAGTCCTCGACCGCAGGCGTATACTCCTTCTGCGAGAAGCGAGCGATACCACGCAGGAGGTAGGCACGAGGGAAAGATCAAGGTTACGCTCAAGAGCCAGCGAGGCATCAGCCTCAGCACCGGCGTAGTCATCGAGGTTGATCTCGCCACAGCCCTATAGAAGTAGGGGCTCAGCCATCCAGGGGCGCAAACCGATGATCTGCTGAAAGTACTCCCATCGAGACGATATAGTCATTGAAGAGATCGCATTGCGTCCCGATCGAAAGCGCCTGCCTCGACATCGATCTGCGCACGTAGCGTAGAGGCGGATAGGAGGAGGCACGCCGCAGTGTGACTTCTTCATATCGTCTATCTCGTAGTGTGGGAGTGAAGGCTGAGGCACGAGGAGCCCAGCAGCCTAAGGATTACTTACGCTTCTGTGGAGCGGTGACGACACGATAGTGTGCCGACACCTGCCCTTCTGCATATTAGCAAGCTTACCCTTGATGAGCTGCTTGCGGATGGTCGCGATCTTATCGATGAAGAGGACGCCTCGATGTGGTCATACTCATGCTGGATCACACGAGCGGCAAAGCCGCGTAAGTCTCACGATGGGGCTGAAGTCGGCATCCAGATACCAATGGTGATCGTCGCTGAGCGCGTGACCTTCTATTGATACCAGGGATACTGAGGCAACCCTCATTCTCAGCGAGGGTCTCTTCACTACTCTCGACGATGCGAGCATTGATGAAGGTCTGCTTGAGCCCCTTGCACTCGGGGAACGTCTCTGCCATAGGATCGGCATCGATGACAAAGAGGCGGATGGACACGCCTGATCTGAGGCGAGCTGCCGATACCATCAGAGAAATACATAGTCTCCATCATATCTTCAATGAGGGTACCAGGCCTTCGTAGTCGGTGGTAATATTCTGCCTGACCTCACGCAGGACGGGATGTCCATATATATATAGGTAGCTTCATCGTAGAGATGATTAGTGATACTATTTGAAGGGTAGGTGAATGTGCCCCGAGACCATCACGGCCTCAAGGTAGCTCTGCAGGATAATGACAGCGCTGACCTCGTCGATGAGCCCTTTATCTGCTCACGGCGCTTCTACCAATCCCAGCCTCACGTATCAGCGCGCTGAGCCAGAGTCGAGGTGAAGCGCTCATCTTGATACTCAATGGGGACAGAGCGGCCTCTACGGAGCTTCTCAGCGAGCGGATATACTCATCGAGGCAGACTCTCATTATTCATCTGGCGGGATAGCTGATGATGATACGCCCACAGACTCACGCTGTACGTAGTCCGTGACGAAGGCGAGGAGCTGATGCGTCGGGTGCGTCCTGAGCCCCTGGGTGATCTGAGGATCCGTGATCTGCGACACCGCAGCGCTTCTGTCCGTAGTCGATAGCGAGTATTCGTCCCATAGTTTCTGGGCAAAGACACGGAAAACTACCTGCTCTGCTACCTCGACAAGCTCATCACCGGCGTAGTAACTGGCTCTCTATCCAACAAGAGGATGAGGGAGCCAGTCAGATGAGTTAGCCTGACGCTGAGATTACTGGCATAGGCTTTAGAGAAGAGGCGGATATAGCTTTCAGCTTGCTTTGGTCTGCAGTGGAGTAAGCCTCACCTTCGCATTAAAGCGGGACAGGGAGCTAGCCCTGCGGACCACGATTACCTGAGATATCTCACCAGAAGTAGAGCCAACTTGGTCAGAGCCCGCACTATGACCCAATAGAATAGAGAGTTGTTTGAGACCCATCAGTCCGAATCTGTCGTTTGCATCCGGACACCCATCGTACTTATATCCACCAAGTGTCAGCTCACGCTGCGTATCATCTACCTCTAGCGTATATAGCGACCGGGTAGGACGACGGTCTTCCAGACTATACCAGCTGAAACGTCCCAAGAGTAGAGCGTACTCCAACTCACCATAATAAGGTCGGTGGTAAGCAGGACCCAGATAGCGAGAATAGATGATGCAGCTTCTGATTATCCATATCAAAGCTTAGGCATTTGCTGTCAGGAACTGCTGTCCTCTCCCTCAACCTACAACGAGCATATAGCATCTCGGGGCCAGCATTACTCTGAACTAGCATTATTGGTAAAGAAATGTCGAGAAGTACAGATCCTTCATTCGGAGCATCGGTCGTGTACAGCAGGAGCCTTTTCTACATCACCAACAATATAGGGATCTGCATATCCTTAGGGATACTGATAGGCGATATTTCGAGCACTCTGACCGATAGGGCAGGATCGAGACCAGCTCCAGCTTGCCTGGAGTATATTTCATATTCCCACGTCAAGACCAATGGGAATCTCTTGAGTATTCTCTTTTCGAGCGAGCTTAATAGGACCATACTTATTATGAGTTGAAACTCTTTGGGACGGTATATGGTTATCCCCAGCGAGTAGAGGTAGTGTCTAAAGTAAAGGTCGAGAGCTTGAGTCCTTATAGGGATTATCGGGGCAGCTCCCTAGGAAGATAGAAGCCCACTTATGAAGGAGCAGGGTAATACCTGATCCGCACTCGAGGCTTGTCAGTAGCTACTCATCATATGCACGATAATCACCCGCATCCTCCCTTCTCCATAAAGCTCAAGGAAGGTGTGAAATCTGAGTCTGAGCTGCCACCAGGCGCAGAGTCTGACCACTAGAGCCCAGAAGAAGAAAGTCGGAAGGCACCCAGCATGGGAAATTGCGGGTCAAGAGTGGCTACGAATAAGAGCCTGGGTAGGGCAGATTCTCCCTGTCTGACTCAAGACTGTTTTTGATTATATCTCAGCTCCCTGCACGATTAGCATCATAGAGGAGGACGTGCATGATACCACCACGACTCTGCTCCTTAGTACGCCCCACTATTGGCTAGTAGTACCAGTAGTCTCTGACTGTCTGCAGGCATAGCCCAGATGAGGTAGTATTTAGCAGGACTTAGCACCCGTAGCGATCTCCTCCTGTCCTTGAACCAGAAGTCTGCGTGATAGTTGGGGAGTGACCAGCCACAGCCCTATCGAGCGGCTGCCGGAATCAATAATAGCTCACCATCGGCACGGAGACCAGTCCACGAGGAAGCGAGGTCCTTTGACGAGCGGACGTATCATCCGAGAGGTCATACTCACCGGAAGGCGTATATTCGTTAGAATACGTATCCGCCAGCTTGATAGGAGTGAAGTCATCGATTCTGGATCTCAAGTCGGAGGAGCGTCCCCTGAGGGCGCAGGGGTGAAGCGGCTACCAAAGATGATAGCATTGTTGCCACCGGCCTTATTAACGAAGTCTGCGTCTGACAGAGTGATCCACTCGTGAGAAGAAGGGGTACGTCGCGTCACCTTCTCTCGTCTGTATAGCTATCTCCCTTAGTAGACTTTCAGTGATCTCCCTGAGGTTCCACTCTATTCTGAGCACTAAAGCGATCAACACCTGGTCCGACTGTGCGATCATTGAGTACTTCACCGACTCAGGTTATTAGGGGAGTCGAAAGGCCAGGTGCGTTATTATTGCGCTTACCTCCCGATGACCAGTGCTACGCAGCTCCTCAGTGAAGTCCGTTCCTCCCGTCGCAGTCACAGGTGAGCCACCAGGCTTTGTGTGGAGGTACACACGGTCGGCGGGGACAGCAGAGCCATCAGGATAAGAGGTACGACGCTCCATCGTGATCTCACCGACCGTGACAGGCTGGAAGAATCCGTCGAGCGAAGAATACGTAGCTCAATTATCCCCCTTGACTGAGGAGAGATCAGGGTGAGAAGAGGTCAGTAGCACTCTCCATCTCGTCTCATCGTAGACGACGTAGTCAGCGCACGACCTGACTGGAGCCTTCTGCCCTTTGCCTAAAGAGGGTATCACGGAGCTGCTCAGCTCCAAAGTCAAGCATGACTTCTACACCTGGGCCTTCGGATGTAGCAGAATTATGAGCCAGTCGATCACCATCTTCCTGACTACAAGAAGCGAGGAGGATGCCGAAAGAGGCCAGCAAAATAAGAGAAGCTTTTTCAACATACAATCAGGGATAAATTTGATTTTAATCAGACACAGTAATGCTGAGTTGGGGAGTGAAGCTTGATGCTCACTACGTGCCCAGCGACACTTAGTAAATCCCATGCGGGCGTGAGTACAGTAGCTTTCCGAGCCCAAAAGACCAGAAGCACAAAACCCAATTCGTGCAAAGATACTATGATCCAAAAACGCACCCAATAGACAGTAACTATTAGTTATAGACACCACATCGTTAAATACCCTTAAAATAAGCAGCATTCTGTGAAGGAAAAAGCAGCTTCCTGTAGTGGGATTTCCATCTATGCACGTAGTCTTAAAGACCAGGTACGGAAAACCCTAAAAAGTCCACGTACGTGGATCTAAGGACCACGCACGTAGACCGCTTTATCAGCCACTCGTCCACCACTTTTTACTCGTACTCACAGGAAGGGCTTTTCCACGACTGTCTCCAGCTTTTCCTTCGCAGAAACAAACCACCAACTAAGTAGTACTACAGTGCGACGTTCATTTATAAAACGCTGTAGGATAACCTCTTCGTATAGCGAATCACATCGGTCTAACACCGAACGAGTAGGAATACCCACTATCCGAAAGCCGTAGAGGACAGCTCTTCTCGGGGGAAAGACGTATCTTTGTGAAGAGAAAAAGTTTTGCCACGAGCGACATGTCTAAGCAATATACTATCCTGAGATCCTCAGCGCTGAGATCGAAGCGCTGCGTACCATTCCACAAGACAATGACTACGAAGCAGCTATCCGCCTGATCCTGGAGCACGTCATCAGGGTGGCGGTCGCCTCATCACCTGGGTATGGGGAAGGCTGACAGATCGCCTCACAACATCGCGACGACCTTCAGTTTACAGGGGACGCCCGCTTACTTCTCCATCCGAGCGAAGCACTAGCATGGCGATCCTGGGGATGGTCTGTGAGAGCTGATGTGATGCTCTTTTGATCAGCAACCCTGCGTAAGACACGCGAGGTACTGGAGCTTGTCGCCCTCACATCGGCGCATGTACCCCGCCTACCCTTCATCCTCATCACGGGTAATAGCGAGAGTCCGCTCTCTCAGCTCGTCGATGTCACCCTCTCCACGGGCAACCCTGCAGAGGTATGCCCTCTGGGGCTGACGCCGACGACGAGTACCACAGTGATGACGGTGCTCGGTGACCTCTTGGTAGTGAGCGTGATGCAGCGCATCGGCTTCACCTACCACGACTACTCACTGCGCCACCATGGTGGCTACCTCGGGGACAAGAGCCGCGAGCTCGTCTCTCCCGAGACAGAGAAGAAGTAGTCTCCACCGCAGGGCGCCCACGCACAGCTCGGGAGAGCTGACGCATTCCGATGGGCCTCCGCACTCTATTTTATGATTTATGTATGCACTCATCGAGGTCAGGCTGATGGACTTCACTGTAGAGCATATGTCCACGATCCTCTATTCTCGCGGGGCGGACGGATGCTTACTTATCAGTTACATTAGATGACATTCGAAGAATTAGGGGTAAGTGCCTCTATCTGCCAAGCCGTTCGTGAGCTTGGCTATGAACAGCCCATGCCTGTGCAAGAGGCTGTGATCCCTTACCTCTTAGGTGCCCCCATTGACCTCATCGCCCTGGCCCAGACGGGGACGGGAAGACGGCAGCCTTTGGCCCACCCCTCCTGCAGAACGTAGAGCGAAGCCTTCAGGCTCAGCCCAACGATGGCGTCGCTACACCACGTGCCCTCGTCCTCTGCCCGACCCGCGAGCTCTGTCTGCAGATCGCTGACGACCTCACGGCCTATAGCAAGTACCTCCCTCGGTACGCATCCTCCCCGTCTACGGAGGCTCGTCCATCGAGGCACAGATCCGCACGCTTCGCCGTGGCGTAGAGGTCATCGTCGCCACCCCAGGTCGCCTCATCGATCTCATGGAGCGTGGTGCAGCCAGCCTCGACAGCATCGAGACGGTCGTCCTCGACGAAGCTGACGAGATGCTGACGATGGGCTTCTCTGAGAGCCTCCAGACGATCCTCGCCGAAGTACCCGAGGAGCGTCACCTCCTGCTCTTCTCCGCCACGATGCCCCGTGAGATCAGCTCCATCGCCGCCTCCTACATGCACCAGCCCAAGGAGATCATCGTCGGGACGAAGAACGAGGGGAACAAGAATATCCGCCACTACTACGTCGTATCGGCACGCCACAAGTACCTTGCTCTGAAGCGCATCGCCGACTACTACCCCGATATCTACGGCATCATCTTCTGCCGCACGCGTCGTGAGACTCAGGAGATCGCCGACCAGCTCATCCGTGATGGGTACAATGCTGATGCCCTACACGGCGAGCTCTCGCAGGCTCAGCGTGACTACGTGATGCAGAAAGTTCCGCATCCGCAATCTTCAGCTCCTCGTCGCTACCGACGTAGCGGCTCGCGGGCTGGACGTGAATGACTCACGCACGTCATCCACTACGGCCTGCCCGATGACATCGAGAGCTACACCCACCGCAGTGGCCGTACGGCACGTGCGGGAAGATGGGTATCTCCATCGCTATCTGCCACAGCCGTGAGCGTGGTCGCCTGCGTGACATCGAGCGCATCTCGCATGCCACCATCGAGCGTAAGCACCTCCCCACGGGTCAAGCGATCTGCAGCAGCTCTTCCACCTGGCAGACCGCATCGAGCGTGTCGAGCTCACTGAGGATACGACGCTCGACACCGTGCTCCCGAGCTGGTCCGTAAGCTCGACTGGATCGACCGAGAGAGCTTGTGCGCCGACTGATGCTCCTCGAGCATCGTCGCCTGCCCGACTACTACGAGAGCGAAGAGGCGATCGAGGAGGCCGATGACAAGGGCCGCCTCTCGAGCGAAGGCAAGGAAGGCAGAAGCGTGACAAGCGCAAATGCCGTAGCCGAGGAGGGGATGAAGCGCCTCTTCATCAACTTCGGTAAGCTCGACCGCATGTTCCCCAACAAGCTCATTGAGCTGATCAACAAAGTGCGTCCCTGGGCGCGTGAAGATCGGTAAGATCGACCTGCTTCCACGCTTTGCCTCTTCGAGTCGAGGAAGCTGATGCTCAGGAGGTCATCCGCTCAATGAGCAGCTAGCGAGGTCGATGGTCGCCGTATCGCCAGTCGACTATGCTGATGCCATGGGCAGTGGTGATGGCAAGAAGGAACGCCGCAGCCGTCGCAATCGAGACTTTGCCCTCGAGCGCAAGTCCTACCGCAAGGGGAGTAAGAGTAGCGAGGGGGCCTTCGATAAATACAAGGGAGGTAAGAGCTCAAAGGGAGGTAAGAAGAAGAACCGCTGGTAAGCGTGTATATCATCTATAGTCCTTCTCTCCGTTATAGATACATCATGGTAGATGAGCATTCTACCGCTGTATATTTAATACGTACGAACGAATTATGAAGAAGATGATCATCGCAGCCGTTGCGCTGCTCGCCAGCACCTTCGCAGTGCAAGCTCAGGGAGTCCATCCTCGTCCTCGAAGTCGCGGGAACTCTCCACGAATATCGCTAAGGACGCTAGTGGCTACTCTGTCAAGGACTACAAGACTCGTCCAGGCTTCCGCGTCGCTGGGGCTGTCGAAGTCGGTCTCCTGGCCCGCTCTATATCGCTCCTGGTGTTGCCTTCCAGCAGAACGGGAGTAAGCTCGGCGACCAGACGACCACGCTGAACTATCTGAGCGTACCCGTCAACCTCGGTCTGCGCCTGGGCCTCGGTGAGCTTAGCTGTATCACCTGAAGGGGGACCATCGTTCTCCCTACGGTGTCTCCTCCAGCTCTACCGCTAAGGATGTCCTCCTCGACTTCCAGAATGGAGGCCTCAAGCGCTTCGAAACGGGCGTCAATGCTTCGGTCGCTGTTCACCTCAGCAGCCTGTACTTCCGACTGGGCTCGGACATCGGTCTGACGAACATCTCACAAGCAGAAGGCCAGTGAAGCGAGCCTCAAGAACGCTTCCTTCTATTTCGGTGTCGGTCTGCGCTTCTAAAGCACGCCATCCTCTCTAGAGACTGCAGGCCCTCCCTGCCCCGATGAAGGAGGCGGGAGGGCCTGCACTCTTATCTCCTACTACTATATATATGTATGGGAGTGAACCGCATGAGTTGCATCAGGTTTATATAATATATGAATACAAGCTCCTCCCGCCCAAGAAGGGCGACCGCATTGACTTCATCCTCCAGCTGTGGTTCTTCGTACTGGCCATCGGCTCTATCGTTGCTTTCTTTCGCCTGTCGCAGCACCTATCCCTCTACTCTTCCAGAGCCTCGGGATGGCAGCCATCATCATCGCGTCATTCTACTATGTGAAGCTCCTCCTGCTCTCACGCCGCGACGACAAGCGAAAGTAAGTAGCCCCACGAAGCCCCCAGCCCTATATTATACACCTTTACTCACATGCATAAGACTGCTATGGGAGCGCCCGTACAAGGCGCTCTTCATCGATATTGACAATACGCTTCTGACCTTCCGCCCTCAGCTGAGATAGCTTTTTCGAAGACCTTCGAAGCTATGGGCATTACCTACGAGCCCGAGCTACTACGAAGTCTATTATTGGATCGGCGATGTACTCTGGACGCAGCAGCAGCGCCAGCAGATAACCGTGCAGGAGATCCACGACACGATCTTCCACCGTCTCTTAGCCGCACTCGCCATCGACGCGGATGCCGATGCCTTCGGGAAGTTCTTCCATCAGCAGCTCCACGAAGAAGCCATCCTGGAGCCAGAAGCCGCTGAAGCACTCAGCTATCCTCAGTGAGCGCTATAAGCTCCATGTCAGCCTCCACTGGATCCTCGAGATGCAGCAGCTCACGCCTGCAGGTCGCAGGGATCCTACACTACTTCTCCGACCTCTTCGTCTCAGATGACATCGGGCAGAGAAGCCTTCCGAGGCCTTCTTTGAGGAAGCTATGCGCCGAAGCGGCGTAGCCCCCAATGAAGTCCTCTTCATCGGAGACAGCCTCCAGGCTGATATGATGGGCGCCCTTCGCAGTGGTATCGACCGCTGCTGGTACAATAGCCACGCCGCCCCAGTACCAGAGAGCCTCCCCTTAAACTACGTCATCCAGCACCTGAGCGAAGTGAAGGCCTTCATAGACCACCCGTCCCATCGCCGTACATCGCCATAGCGCTAAGAAAGAAGTCAAAGCCATGGCAGGCTTTCAGCCTCATTCGGCCTTTGTCCTGTCTTTCTAGCGACTTTCCCCGACGGATCCGTAGATCCGTCGGGAAGTTGCTTTATTACGCTATGAAATCATCCTCTCGCAGCTCACAAAGGAGTCTAAAGAATTCGTATCTCAGGCTGGCAATGCCACCATGCAAGGGATTTCATGCACTCTTGATAGTGGTACTGGCATCCAAAATGGCTCAGTAGCTTAGTTGAATAGAGCGTCGATTCCGGTTCTGAAGGTCGAGGGTTTGAGTCCTCCTGGGTCACATCCGCAGCATCTCAAGTTCGTTTCTGCGAACCGAGAAGAATGCGTATCTTTGCAGCGATCTCAGGAGGATGGAGCGAGTCTCCTCTTCTCATGATCGATCACAGGAGAGATGGCAGAGTGGTCGAATGTGGCGGTCTCGAAACTGTTGTACCGCAAGGTACCGGGGTCTGAATCCTCTCTGCACAGGGCGTGCAACGCAAGCGATTTGCACTTTTTCTATACCTAAGGAAATTCGGCAAGCTACCCTCCCTTCGCTGAGGAGGGCGGCCAAGGACATCGGAGAGGGTAGCGCCGGAGCGGTGGCTTTCAGCCTTCGGCAGCGGCGAACTCAGCCTCGGAGGACGCCACAGAACTAAAGTCCCACCGCACACTGCGCGCGTGCGACTCTGCCCTCCTCGCTTACCAGCGTGCAGCGGATTGTCTCCCAGAGAGCGGGCTACCTGGGTTACACGCGTCACAGTGCTGGATCCCACGCTCAGTCCGTGGACAGAGCGCAGCATCACACTGCATCCAGAGCTCGATATGTCATGAATTCCCAGTGTCGCCTCGAAGGTACGCAGACATGCCGCTCATCTCGTCCTTGGCTATAGTGAGCACTCGGCTATCCGAGGATACAGACCTGATGCCGCCACAAGAGGGCGAGAGGCCGGGCGAGAGTCCCGTAGCCTCTGGTACGTGCTTCGGGCGTCAGCGGTGGTGAGAGAGAGGAGCAGAGACGCAGCAGGAAAGAGTCATCCATCCGACGCAGCTGTCCTCGGGGTGCTCAGTCGAAGGACAGTGGGAGCTGAATGTGAGCTCCTCTGTCGAAGCAGGATGTGGCTGGGTAGTCACAATTTTATTTTAGATGGAGACGATACGTCCTCCTCGTGTCAGGCAGCAGCAGGAGTCTGCCTCGCACCTTGCTGCATGTGATAGGGTTGGGTGACGGCTCGTAGCCGCCTTCGGACACCTCTGATGAAAGACACTTTCTTCCTGAAGCAGCACGAAGATAGGCTTTTTCTAATAATCGCAGAGCTCTTACTGCAGGCCTGGCCAGTAGTAGCCAATCGCTCTCTCAGCATATCGACCGTCACCATATCTGTCGCAGAGACATACGACAGGGAGGGAGATCATACCGGAGAGTAGAAGGCGGTCTTTGAGCGCATCTCGGCCCTGCTGCGTAGCATTCCCCTATGCAGCTCCGCCATCGACGATGACGAGTGGTGCGGACGCTTCCGTCAGCGAAATCGTAGACGAGGAAGTCCACGTGCGAGAGGACTCTTGACAGAGCCTGCCCTCAGCATCCAGTAGCGACACAGCAGCGATGTGAGTTCTCATGACAGTGACAGAGCATCGGAGAAAGCTCACTACGCCCCCACCTCATGAGAGCCTCGAGAAGTGCACCATAGAAGAGGCTGTCTCAGATAGTTGGTCGGAGACCTGATGCTTGGACGACAGCCAGTGCGCTGTCGTGTACTGTGTATATAGCAGGTCAAAGACCGAGCGCAGCTTGCTCTCCTTTACCCTCAGAAGTTGCTGTTGTGTACTGAACATAGCTGATGAGCTGAGATAGGATACTTCCTCAGGTGGCAGATCAATATCCCGTCGCCACGATACAGAGGCGGGTCTTTGCACGAGAGATAGCTACGCTGAGGAGTACCGACGTCAGAGAATCCCGTCGGACTATTGTCCACTATACTCAAGTGATGATCGTGTCGCACCCTCGCCCCTGATACTTATGCACCGTACTTCATGGAGCATCCATGCCCAGCATCTGGCTGATAGCCCGCGCCTGATCAGATAGGAGTGATGATACCGATGCTGATTCTGGAAACCCTGAGCGATACTCTTTGCGTGATGACGTCCATCTCACTGCTGGCTGGAAGCGCCTCGGGCATGGTCTCCTTCACGACGCGTAGGACTTGAAGCTACCTCTCTCCTCACCCTCATCCGTCGTCATGAGACCAGCTCACCAAATACAGAAGCGCTGATTGCAGAACTCAATGATCTTGGGCGTGGCAACGATAGTGCTCACGCAGCAGAGTCACGCACTCCTTGAAGGTCTCTACAAGACGTCAGGAAGCTATGCGTAATCACAGCATCATATCGGTCATCGACCTGGTAGGTCTCTCTATCGCTTTGAGAGCAAGGGTCCTCCTCTCGGCTTATCGCACTACATTAGGTAGCTGCTTGTCATCCCCACGATCACAGCACTCATAGCACACGGATAGTCACAATGCCCCGCCTTGATATCGATCTGCGAAGCCTCGTCCATGATGTGACAGCCGCACATAGTCGTGGGACTGATATTCCCATCTCGATCGGCAAGGTGTACTACCAGCACCACGGGATACTCTTGAGGAAAGCCTCTGTCTTGGAGCCTTCTTGAAGTCTCTTGATGGTGAACGCACTGGGCACCGCCACTATCATAGCGCTTGCCTCACCTTGCTTTTGAGAAGCTGGAGCGACGAGGTACTGTAAGCCCTTTGACGCTCTGCGTAAGTCTATAGATCGAAGACGCTGCGCAACTGCTGAAAAAGTTCCTTCTCTATCTTTAGACTGAGAAGCCTCATGCAGTAGGGCATCTTCCCAGGGCAAGTCGATGACCTCCGCAACCTCTCTTTGAGGAACGAGAAGGCCTGCGTGGTCCCAAAGTGAATGCGCTCTTTCCAGGCGAAAACCAGAAAGCTGGGTCAATAGCCTGACCTGCCTCAGGAGCGCAAGGAAAGTGTGTGTGTGTGGCAAGGCCATCAGCCCAGCAGGAGACTTATCCTTCAGCCAGCTGACACCCTGCCCGATAGCCTCATTGGCGAGATCATTATACTGACGCCTGTCTGCAAGGCATTGAGCTCGGCCTGTAGCGCAGCGCCTGCTTCTGTCTGGCTTGCATCAGCCCTGAGACACCTCCGCAGAGCCTCCTTGAGCGACCTCCTTGACCGCCGTGAAACATCCTCGAGCGCCCATCCTCCATATCGTAATAGGGCTGCTGCTGTTGGATGTGAAGGCCTCCTTGTTCTCAGAGAGTTTCCCAGCTGGTGCCACGAGGAAGCCCAAGCTCTCACGCTGGAGCTTCGGCGATAAGGCTCTCTTACGGCAGAATTATTATTTGAGACCATCAATGAGTCTGACTGCCTCATGAGGAGTAAGTTCGCGATGATATTGAGGACTCGTCTGGTGTCTTCCAGCTGCCTGGAGCGTCCCTGCACGACACTCACCAGATGGCAGCGGGGCTGCTCTCCACCGCAGCCTTTTGGCTGGCATTGCACCCAAAGGGATACAGACCTCATGTGTACAGAGAGAGCGCAGCCAGCTTCCTTTATCACCAAGGTACTGAGCAAGGCACGTTATCTCGCTTCACATACCGCAGACGGCAGGACCCCTGCCAAGATATTTTGTTCCGCTCGCCGGCGCATAGTCCCGTCTCAGCTGCGAGCTTCTTCAGATAGTCCCACGTAGAGCCCCCGTCAGGTCTATCGCGTGCGGGCTAGATAGGACTTCCCTGACCAATCGAGGCACTCAAGCATAGCCATTCGTCATGCCACGCGATAGAAATCGTAATGGAGGAGGCGAAGCACAGGAGCTCTGGCAATGTCGGAGATACGCTTGTTCCGGACGTAGAGCATGCACGACGTTGATAGGTCTGGGACTCAGATAAAGGAGGCGAGCTTTTATTGTACTGGAAGACACGGGGAGAGGTCTTGAAGCGCACCCACCATCCTCCGGTGCTCACTGACATCTCATGGACTCGACCTGCCTCGCGATAAACATCTGCTTGTCTCTCTCGCCGCCCAAGTCTATGATCATACACCGCCTCGCAATCCATACTCTGAGTACAACCAATTACTATAAGTCTCCTTTGCAGTCTCCACTGCGCAAGGAAGCCCCTCATGAGGCACCCAAATTACCAAGAGTCAGTAGATAGTGCTGCAGGGAGCCGAGGGCGGCGCAGCGTGCGTCTGCTCAGCGTGTGAGGAGGCTACATGGCGTGAGGACGTACACTTTGCGCGGGCAAAACGCATGAGTGTCATGCCCAAGACGCATACGTTTCACGCTCGAAACGCATACGTTTGCCACTGCCGCATACGTATATTGCCGGTTTCGCGATACGTATACGTCTTGATGAGAAAGCGGGTATACGTTCGCCGTGCAACCGATGAAGCAGGCACTTTGAGCGAAGGGGAAGGCTACAGCGTGCAAGCTTTGCGAAGGACGCAGTGGCCTTCTTTGCAGACAGTGATAGATAAGCAGCAGCAGGCGCCACGAGGACTGGCTGCTGCTGCTTTGGCTTTAGCGGTGGTGACGGAGCGAACGGTAGGCGCCACATACGGAGCCGAAAGATCCCGCACTCTGGCAGGCGCGTCAACCCACTCTCGATGGAGGCACCGCACGTGAATAGGCCGTCGCTCCAGCGTGCAGTAGAGGTTATTCGACCTGTTCTTGACACGCATCTGGCGCGCGCGTATTGATACTGATAGGCCTCCTCCAGGTGAGCGTAGGCATCGGCAGCGATACGGAGCTTCTCATCGAGGAGCCGACAGGATAGGCCTGCATTAGCCGTGAGACGCATGCGGAGCATCCTTACACCTCCAGTCATCGTAGCTTGGGCTCGCACAGATGGAGCAGGCAATTGGCGTCTTACTGCAGATCAAGAAGAATATTGTTCACATGAAGTTTATAGCTCAGACCCATTCTCCCATAGGGAGAGGACACATGGGCATCAAGCCATGTCTCATTATACCAAAGGCGCTAGAGATGGGTGGTCTGAAGAAGCTGACCTTATTGAAGAAGTAGCTATTCTCAGTCCACGATCCCAGGTCTTCGGCATTCACAGGTGTAGCTTCCTGGTCTGTCGTGCAGATCCAGGCGCAATACCTGCGTAATCCCGTCCCATAGGCAGCCCCCATTGAGCCGGGTTCAGCACCGAGGAAGGTATACTGAGGTGGCAAGCTGCGCGCCTGCGTGCATGTAGATCCTCCCTCCCTCGCATGAGGTGTACCTGATCATAGTTAAATAGCGGGAGAGCGCAATCGAAATGCGGACGGCTGAGACGGATGGTACCGCTGAGGCTGAAGGCACGACGGCCAATGGGATTGTAGCCCAAGAAGAGCGTGGGAAGAGGCTGATAGCTCTCGAAGTTCTCCAGACAACGGCGTTATTCTCTGCCGTATGGGTAATCGGCACGAAGCAGCAGCGAAGACTCCACGTCCCAGAGAGGAGGGATGTTGACCGCACAGAGCGCACAGACCAGCCCATCGAAGCGGATTCATCGTGGTGCTCACCCATCGTGCCTCGCTGCATCATAGTCACCACGACAGCTGGTGCGCGTCCAAGCCCCTTTGCTCCAGCCCAGCGTCCTCTACCGAGGGCTCGCGATATAGTCCAGGCTGGCGATATAGGAGCCGATATGCTGATCGGTCAGCGCATTGAAGCGGAAGCAGAGCCTGCATGATAGCAGCGTCTTGAGGGTCAGGCCGAGGAGGTAAAGCCAGGCGATCCTCCCGACTTCGCGGTAGCCGACATAGTCCACGTGTCCCGGTCGATAGGCGACGCTGGGCACACCCGCGAAGGTCTTCCACGCGCGTTCAGCGATGTACCTCACATGACCGAGGTTCACCGCAAGTCCTGGAGATGAAGGAGCTTGTACGAGCTTCATCGGAAGCGTGCTATAGTCGCCCGCGAGAGTCAATATCCTCACGATGCGTACCATCCTGCTGTGGCGTATAGGAGGCGTCAGCCGAGTGCGTGAGCTCTGGAGCGAAGGTTGGCGTAGTCCAGCGCTCCACGTACGTTGAAGTACTTATCCCGCCCAGTGTAGTAGGTATCACTGACATAGTAGGTCTTCTCGCTGAGGATAGGATACGGCAGGCACGCGGATCACCATCAAACAGCCCCTGTACCGGCACCTGAGAGTCAAGGGAAGCTGTGACTCACCCTGATTATGGTTCAGCCGGTACTGAGATCATATGAGCCGCGACCTTTTGATCCCATTGATCCGAAGCCTGGCGTGACACTTCCGAAGAAGTCATTCTCAGCTTTCTTCAAGACGAGGTCTGGCACGCCCGCATCTCCCTTTCGGCTTCGGTACTCTAGCAGGTGGCGTGTCAAGATCTGTATCTCCTGAAGGTCGGACCGTGATAGGAGCGCGAGGACCGAGAGAGCAGCACCTGAGAGGCGACGCGCTCTATCGTCTGACGAGGACGATGACTCCCCTGCCGATGAGACACATCGCCACTATTCGTGACATTCACCCCAGGTGTCCGTCTGTAGACATCCAGTGCCGAGGCGGGCGGCAGGCGCCATCTCGGGGTCGCATCGAAGACCAGGCGGCTCGTCATGCAGGGAGCATGACTGGCGGCGCCCCAGACTTGGACAGCGGAGATGCGTTTGCTCAGCGAGGAGGAGTTCGAGGTCAAGAGCACCAGCGACAGGAGCGTCTGATGATAGGGCCCAGCCCAGTCGTGCACGCAATCGAGGATGGAAGGTGCCCCGGGAGCCCGCGCAAAGCGCCCGCGTTCGCCGCTGGTCGTCCCCACGATCCCGAGGCGTTGCTTATCAGCGGGATGGCGCAGGAGGACGTTAGCAAAGTCCACGGGCGTGCGGGTCAGTCGTCTCTCTTTAGCGCCTGTACAGCAGACGGTCGTCTGCGCGAGAAGGCTACCAGAAGATAGCGCAAAGGCGACTAAGAGTGAGTGAATGCCCTCGTACCAAGAGGTGCGTAAGCTAATGGAAATCGCCCTGAAAGGTAAGCGACTTTATAGATAGCCCCTTTAAACACCTGGAGAAACACTGCATATTATACGACCTTTCCTCACCCTCCTCCTGCAGTAGGACGAATCGAGCGACAGCGGAGCTGGTGATAGATTATAGTAGCTTTCCCCAGCAGCTCACCACGAGGACGGCTGCTGGGGCTTTGCTTTAGCTGGGTGTGAACGCAAGAGCGAGGCGGGCACTCTGCATACGAGCGGAGCTCTTTGGGCACTCTTGCGCGCGGGACTTGCCTCGGATAGGGAGCACGAAGGAGTAGTCACACACTGAGGCTGAGGCAGAGTGCACTATTCTCGCTGTTGGCATACATCCTCATAGCCGGGAGTCGTGATATTCAGATGGAGGCTATAGCGGAGGAGGCTGGTAGGCGTCGGCGAGCAAGGCGAGGCCCTTGGAGGAGTGACGCAGGAGGCGCCCGGGAGATGAGTCCGGCATATGGAAGCCTCCATCGTAGCTATAGTGTGTCCGATAGTAGAAGGAACAGAGTCCTGGAAGGTCTTACACGCGGCTGCGAGAAGGCACGGGCGCTGAGGGCATGATGGCGAGGCCCAAGCCCGGCTCGTGAGCAGAAGTGACTCAGGCCGACTCTCATATCGGAGTACCGGAGACGCTGGGAGCATGGTTCGGGAAGAAGTTGACCACTGAAGCCAGCAAACCATTCTCCAGGCCGGCAGGTCCCAGGGTCTCTCTCGGCGCTTGCTCTAGCGCGGTGATGCTCCCTGATTCGTCACGGGATCGAGGCGGATGACCCGCGTGATACCATCCCAGAGATAGCCACCGTCGAGCAGCGAAGTCCAGCGCCTCGGGCGAAGCGTGTGGCATGAGAGCAAGCTGGGCAGCACGCTAGCAGCACGCAGATCTTCTTTTCCCTCGCATGACGCTGCACTGGTTCTCAGCATATGAAATCGGCTGAGAGTTGCGCCAAAGTGAGGGCGATTGAGCAAGCGGACAGCACTCATTGAGGCTGAAGGCATACGGTCGTTGCTGAATCCAAGAAGAGCAAGACATTGAGGTAGCCCTGCTCTGTAGACGACGGGCCACATTCCCTTTGCCGTGGGTGTACCTACATGTTAATCTGCAAAGTGGAGATCCCACTGTCGGGAGAGCGATGAAGCCGCATGGCTGTCTGTCGACAAGATTCTGCCCATGCCCACCCAGCCTGGCACTGTAGTCGCTTGCCAGGTGTGGTCCAACCCTTAGCCCAAGGCCCAGCGTCCCTTACCACCGGGTCGGCACAGCCCAGGCTCGTGACAGGAGCCTAAAAGCTGACCGGTCAGAGCATCAGAAGCAAGTCCAGGGATGGGGAGCACCACTAGGCACTGCCTCGAAGTGCCCTTCTGGCCTATAGCTTGGCAGAAGTCGGGTATCCCACGAGAGACGACGCTGGGGAGCGGACTAGTTTCCTCGAGGTGAAACATTCGTAGTATATGACTCTGTCCGTCTCAAGGTTTAAGCGACACTGTATAGGCGGAGTCTACGCTCACTACTGGGGAGAGTCGCATGTCTCATTATCATTCTCTTTATGAAATTATTCTTCTGCTGTAGACATACTGCCCCATGGAGAGCCTCCAGAGTGAAGGCATGTCGCCCGCACGGAGGTTGGGAAGTAAGGGCCTCGGCCCTGAGTAGGCTGGTTCCACTCGAATGGAAAGTGCCCGCTTGGGATAAGTGTAGGGGAATTTAGGGGCACTATCATAGCTGAAGAGCCTCCTCCGAGCTGGAGAGAAGCGGTGACCTGTCCTTTCAGGTTATAAGGAAGGAGGCTGCATGGGAAGATCTTATCCTTACGAAGTTCGGCGCGAGGAGCGATACTCTCCGAAGAACTGTTTCAGCCTTCTGAGGATGATACCAGCACACCGGCACTTCTCGGCTTCCGTACTTAGCGGCGGGGTGGTGAGCATCCGACCCCGAGGCCAGACTGCCGCGATAGGAGCGGAGGAGGGCCACCAGGAGCAGAGCTCGAGACGTGTACCTGCTTGTCGTTGATGAGGACGATCACCCCAACCTTGCCGGGCATGTAGAGGGCTGGATGCTGCCGTCGGAGACGTTCACCCTCAGGGGTTCGCCGTAGGATATCCAGGAGCCGAGCTGGCAGCGTAAGCGGATCTGTGAAGCGTCGAAGACCACGGGTCGGCCTTTGGTGGATAAGGAGATGGGGCAGCGCCTCTGTGACTCTGACAAAGGAGAGCGGCTTGCCTCTGTGAGGAGGAGTCTGCTTGAGGTCAAGAGCACCAGCGATGGTGAGCGCCTGATGATAGGTAGTAGCCCAGCGCAATGCGCACCTCGAGGAGGAAGAAGGTGCCTCGAGCCCTCCATGGAAAGTTCGTGCTCATCGCTGGTCGTCCCCACGACGAGGCTACTATCAGCGGGATGGCGCAGGAGTGACGTTGCGTTCACACGGGCGTGCGGCCTATGGGTCTTCTTCATGTGCCCTGTTGCTTACTCTGTCGTTCGCGCGAGATAATACCAGAAGATAGCAAAGGCGACTAAGAAGAGCAAGTGAATGTGTTTATTTCTCATGAGGCGCAAAGCACGTAATGGTCCCTAAAGGTAGCAACTTTATAGAAAAAAATAGCCTTAAACGCCAGAACACTGTTATACGTCCTCTCCCCGCCCTTTCTGCAGTAGACGAACGAGCGACAGCGGAGCTGCCTGAGCGAGGTAGATCCTATGGGTGAGAGACTGCAGTGACAGCTCTCCAACCGATATACCTCTCCGGTGCGACCGAGCAAGCCTCGACTTAGTCATCATGAGTATTCTCTATCCAGCGGAGAGAAAAGTGTTATTCCTTTGTACGAAAAAAGCACCTTTCAGTGGTTTTCTCTGTCTATGTAATACGTAGTCTTAAAGACCAGGGTATCTAAATCCAAATATCCACGTACGGGGGATATGTTTGCCGTACGTAGTCCAAACTTATCTGCCACTGTCTGCAACTTTTTATCCCTGTCATGAGCAATAACCTAAGAGGTCACCTTCTACAAAGCTTACAACCACAGTCCAGTTATATAGCTTTCTTTCTGCCATCCCTACAGGCTCTACTCCATCGTACCATATAGGTCAAATGTCGACCAATATAGGTTCACACCCCTCCTACAAGGGATATATCCTGCATACGCCTTCCCAGAAATCACAGCAAAGACGAGGCCTTATGATGGAGAGGCCTCAGCCTGCTCTTGTGGGAAGGCCTGACCCATGTAGGCATGCAGACTTAGTATCTTTGTCTCATCTGACTGTATTCGATGCAAGCCAGGCCAGCTACACTACATATATAAGACTGAGATGAGACTCCACCGTCCTCGTGGCGGTGGTGTATCTATGTGCCTATATGACGGGCGTCGCTGAGACGCCTTCAGCCCGTATGACAAGACCGGCCCTCTTTACCCTCTCTGGCGAGCGCCTGATATTATTCAAGGCCTGTTACAGCTGGCATCGTGATACCCTTCTACGGGCTGCAGGTACCACGCGTAAGGGATGCAGAGCAGGACTGATGTGACCTTCAATCACGGTATCTTAACTTACTGATGACTTCTACCAACACCTGCGTGCAAGACCGATGGTCGTCCTGCCCATAAAGACCAAAGGACCATATGAGCGAGTATCAGAGCCGTGGTGTCATCGCCATAGAGCTGGTGCTCAATACTGACAGCACAAAGCGTGCCCATCAAGACTTTATCGAGAACGCATAGCCTGGAGAACCGCACGCGTACGATACAATGCCTTCCACACCCGCAGCAGACAGCCATGGATTCTTGCGTACGCGACCTTGATGTGACCTCGCGGAAGCTCGATGAGCGGAGCAAGGCTGACTGCAGCGATAACAGCGTGTTGCATCACGCCAAAGCACTTCGACAGACTTGAAAGGAGGCGATCAACGAGCTGGAAGCCCTCCCCTGGTCATACTGGGGACAGATCTCGCGATGTACCGGAGCTGGACGAGAGGCATATATCCGCGACCGCTTCTTCATCCTTATGGAGGCCAATGCCTGCTCCCCTCACCCCGCGCAATGTCACCCCGACCAGAGGTCGGCCTCATCCAGCAGACGCGAGTATGGTGAGCCGCACGCCCTATCACCCGTGGTGGGCCTCATGACCCATCTCGCCATCTCTCCTCATCCTCCCGTTTCTGTCGGGGTTCGCCCGCCATTCTCCAGAAAGTTCTGCCTGCTGGAGTCATCGAATTCAGTTTCATCCGCAGCAGGCCTGGGGACGCTCCTCCGCTATCCAGCTCATTCCCTGAGCACCGATGGTATCGCTGAACTTCAATCTCCTCGCGCCCATCCGCTTCCACCATCGAGAATTTGAGTTTTGCTGGGCAGCGTACACGCCGTGCGCATTGCATGCCGTCTGCCTGTGCTACCATCGCCTTCCCCATCGCGAGCTCATCGCAGGCAGGTGATCAACCCGAGCGTCTATCTGATCGCCTGTTCGGCCTTTCGCTGGGGCGTCTCTACGTTTATATCTCATAAGTATGTCCACATCTACTGAGCAGCGTAGGCTACCTACTGACCTCACCAAGGGCCCTGTGGCATCATACAGCCGCTACAAGCGGGGACCTCGTAGTCGTCTATATCAACACCGAGATCCTGTGGTGACTACCTCGGCGTGCCACGCCCTTACTTGGTGACTACGAGGTTGCATGGTCGCGCCTGAGGGAGATTCACCCGCATGTCCCGCTTCCCTCATAGCTGACCGCGCCTGCACACACCTGCATGGGCTCATCCTTGACGCAGCTGCATTGAGCATGGCTTTGAGCAAGTGAAGAGCATGCCTGGCGCTCGGTCTCTATGACCTCCCCAGCGTCAGGAGCTGGCACCCGCGATACCCATTCGCCACAAGCACCTGGTGGCAGACACACCTTGGGCGACCGCAGATCAAGGAGCCCTTATGTGCTTGTGTTCGCGCCATCGCTCCTCGGACGCCGAGAGACGCTACTGCCCGGCGGGCGGTTTCACAACGGTGCCTCTGCCTTAGACAGCAAGATCGCCCTATGGGCCAGCCCGAGCTACTACAGAGGCGATGCCCGGTTCGAGGCTCATAAACTGATCCGCGCCGTGGGATACCTACGGCGCCTCGTCGGTGGCAGATGGGGCTGAGCTTCGCCCGTAGCCATAGCCTGCCCTCTCGGTACCTGGTCCGACTGGGGAGGCCGCTCACGCACCGCCATTGTGCGTACATCAGGCATGGACCCCCTGCCGGGCAGCGGGCTCTGGCCAACCAGAAGAGTGGTCACGAGCCTTGCAATTTATGCTCCGAGGCCATGCTGAGAGCAAGTCGCTCAGTATGCTGGCCCTCCAGCCTTTGATGTCGCACTCCACGCGAAGCTCAGTGAGCTGAAATGAAGAGGTAGACGCCTACGCATTGACCCTGATAAGAATATCCAGTTCTCCGCAGGAGCTCCGTCAAGCCCGCGAAGCGCAACTTACCTGCTCGCCCTCGGCACGTGGGCTATAATTAATTATCGTCGTCCACGCCTTCGGCGGTGCTGAGGCCCGCCACGGGCAGAAGTTCAGCGCGATAAAGGGGTGCCAGCAAGGCCAACTCTACTCTCCGCAGTAATTTCCCATGGTCAGGGGAGCTGGCAGAGCACCCTCGCCGATGGACGCGTGTACTCAACAGGAAGTCATGAGATTAGCGTATCGCGCTTCCCGAGCTCCAGGATGTCGGCTGCCTTCCTCGAGGAGAGATGGAGGGCATCGGCATGGCTGTCGCTGGCGAAAGGGCCCGGTCACCAGTCCTCTCTGAGCGATGCGCCCGGGCACTGCTGCTCGATCCACGTCTGCCATATGGCCGACGTCGGACCTCGCCTGGATGGAGACGAGGACCTCACAGACAGCTCCAACTTCCATGGCTTCACTCCACAGCCATCAAGAGTCCTGCATCCTCCCTTTGAGCAGGTATCACGGCACGCACTTCGACTACCCTATTGTGAAGCCCTCGACGCAGCTGCAAGGGGCCATCGTTTGTCCTGCAGGCATCCGCCCGCCGAACGCCGCACGATAGTTTCACCCGAGTATAGGGCCTGATAACACACGCCCTATACATTATTATATGTAGAGCCTCTCGTCATCACGCCTCCCAAGGAAGTTCCTCCACCCATCATACAAGAAGAAATAAAAACAAGACATATGGACCATAGACCTATTGTCAGAAGCTATTCGGCAATGAAATCGTATAAAGCGTGACCTCAAGAGATCACGCCTGTAGAGCGCGTCAAGGCTGTCTACCCGAGATCGATGCATCGTCTGACGACGACCTGCGCCCACCCGCCCGCTGGGGCAACACCGCGTAGCCAGCGATCGCCGAGAGAAGAACCTGGCGCTGCTGTCAAGGCAAGGAGCTGATGAGCGAAGTTATCTGGGGCCAAGGTAGACAAGCCAGAAGAGATCCGACAAGTTGAGATCGTCTCGACGAAGTCCACCCCGAGGCCTTCATCGTCAAGAGCACGGGTCGCTGCTTCGCTGAGAACGCTGAGATCCGCGTCACATGGATTGACCGCGACCAAAGGTCACGACTTCTGTCCGCATCGAGGATGATATGGCCATTCCATCGAACCACTGGCTCGCTGGGCAGGCAATGAGATCACCTGGACATGGTGTACTACGACGCAGCCTCGGGGCACCGTCCCACAAGTGGCAAGATCGCCGGGAGATGGGGGAAGGTAGACTCGTCGCCACGCCCTTGCCTCCCCAATGCCCTCACGGGTAATGCGTCCACGTCGTCACGGTGAATGACTACCTCCAAGCGACTCGGGAGTGGATGTACCACTACATGTTCCACGGCCTCGCGTAGACTGTATCGACAAGATCGCCCCAATACCCTCGAGCGTCGCAGCACAACGCTGACATCAATTTTCGGACGAACAATGAGTTCGGCTGACCACTAGCGCGACAACATGGCGACCAGCCCAAAGACCCTGTGCAGCGCCGTCACAACTACGCCATTGCGTCGACGAAGCGGACTCCGTCCCCATCGACGATGCCCGTACGCCTCTCATCATCTCAGGCCCTGGTGCCTGGTTGGGTGACGATCAGCCTCTTTTCGACAGTTCTCCTCAATGTGTAGAGACTGTCGATGCTGCGCAAGCTCTGCCAGCAGCTCCTCAACATCGACGCGAAGAAGAAGATCTCAAGGTCTGACAAGAAGGAGCAGGCATGCTCTTTCCTCCTCTTCCGCGCCTGCTACAGGCGCCTAAGAGCAAGCCTCCCTCACTGGCACTCCATGAACCTGGTATCAAGGCTGGTATGCTCAAGGTCGAGGAAGAGTACATGCACACAACATATGTTAGAGGCACATCACTGACGAGCTTCGTCAATGACGAGGCTAACAACAGCATCGAGCCTCTCGACAAGGGGTATCGACCTCCGACGCGCGCAGTACGGATGACCCCACCTTCTTCATCCTCCCTGATATCGCCAGCCTGGCTGACCTGTCGAAACTGCTGTCTCACCAATGAGGAGAGCCTGCTGAGCCGCAAGGAAGCTCTCTCCGACTACGCTATCAAGAGCGAGCGCGCACCGTGAACCAGCTCAAGGCCTATGCCCTCGTTGAGAAAAGATGACCGTATGTCGTCAGTATAAATAAAGGTCATGATCGTTTCAGACGAGCGACAGGGCGTAATGGTGATTTGTCGCCGCTACCTCCGATGGCCTGCACCAGGCTATCGAAGCTAGCGAGCGCGTCCACGTCAGAGGCTGCTACCTGCAGACCCGCCACCATCATACGCTGCAGAACTACTTCCATGTACCACAAAGCCTTGCAGGCATGACGGGCATGGCAGGAGACCGAGGCAGGCGAACTCTGATATCTACGTTTCGACGTCGTCGTCATCCCTACGGAACCGCCCTCGCATCGTTTATTATGACCTCAACGACCGCACCCACAAGACGGTCGTGAGAAGTATGCAGTCATCGAGGAGACTATCGCTCGTGGTATGAAGAAGGTCAGCCCTGTACTCGTCGGTACGACTGTCGAGATCTCGCAGCCCTGGAGTGGTGAGCGCGACCGCAAGATCCCCACAACGTCTTCAACGCTAAGCTCCGTACCAGAAGGAAGCTTGAGATCGTAGCCATGGCAGGTTTTATACCGTCACCATCGTCAGTCAGATACGCGGTCGTGGCATCGACATCAAGCTGACACCTGAGGTCAGTTGCTGGTGGTCTGCGACCCGGCACCGAGCGTCACGAGTCCGCCGTACGACCGCCAGCTCCGTGGTCGCAGGTCGTCAGTGACCCAGGTTCATCTGTTGTCTTCTTCGCATCGCCAAGACCACCTGATGCGCCTTCTTCGCCTCAGACCGCCTTGCCACAAGGATACAGATATTTAGTGAAGTACTGAGCACAGACACCAATAAGCGTCGTCGAGCGCGCCCAGAAGAAGGCTGCGAAAACAACTTCGGTATCCGTAAGCGCTTCCCTCGAGTATGATGATGTGATGAACTCCCCAGCGTGAGGCGTCATTCACAAGGTCGTCGCCACGCCCTTATGGGTGAGCGCGTATCGAGATGGATGTCATGAGTTTATACCATGATGGTGACGCCGGTTCATTTGCGCACCAGCCTGCTGAAGACTTTAGGCTTGCACACAGACATTATGCGCAAAATTTGCCATGGAGTCTCCTCGACGAGCAGACCTTCGCCGTACCAGGTTGATGACCTTACCGGTCAATACAGTAGAATCGACCTTCATGGCTCGCGCTACAGATCGCCGATATCGCTTATCCTACGCTTCATCAGGAAGGTCACCGAGTAGGCCGCGTCGCGAGCGTACATCCCTCCGACCAGACGGACGTATGGCTTGCCAACGTCAGCTGCAACCCGCGAAGTTGGCTGATGAGAGTGAAGGTCAATGATCATGTGTGAGTTCATGCTATCGTCCTGCATATCATCGACGAAGCTTGGGAACACCTGTGCGAGATGGATGTGAGCTGCGCAACTGTGCAGAACGCGCATGAAACAAGTGATCCTCTCTCGTCTAGCTCGCTGAGTCCATGATTTCCGTGATGATCGAAGATATGAACCGCAAGACGGCTCGTCTTTACCCGCCTCGTAAGACCAGTTCCTCCCGGCGGTAGCTGAAGCCCTGTCAGGTAGGATCCGCGAAGCTGCCCTGAGGTACAGCGCCCTGCGCCCCAGTACCACGAGTAGCGTCAGCTTAAAGTCGGCAGCCTGAGACCGCAGAGCAGCGCCGCATCGCCTTGCGCGTTTGAAGGCACGATTGGCAACGACTCCCCGTTCCTGCGGTAGCGGTAAATAGTTCGCCACTGCCACGGCAAGGGCCTTCCCCAAGCACTAAGGTCCCATACACTTGAGAGGAAGCTCGCCCTACTTCCCGATCGAGTTGTGCTTGTTTTAGGCATTCCTCTGCTCATCTCAAGAGATCATTGCGCTGAGGCCACCTTCACAGCTTGCGCAATGCTCCTACATATTGGTATATGGGATAGAGCTATACAGGATATGGCGTTGTATAGCTTTGACCGATTCCTATAGCTTTGGCCATGTCCTCATTAGCGCCTGTTGCTCCATGTGGACAAAGTGACGAGCGGCAGGATAAGCCTGGGCCACGTACGTGGGTTCGTTATCTACGTACGTGGATATTTAGATTGATAAAATCATTCTTAAGACCACGTGTATAGATAGAGAAACCCACTGGCTGGTGAAGGCGCTTTTTCTTCATTGGTATGATACTTTTCCTCCGCTGATAAGAGGAATAACACCTGCGATAAGGCGAAAGGCTGTATCTCTTTTTGAGAGGCAGGGCTTGGCGCATGCCTTAGCACTTGAAGAACGTAGGGAGCAGACCCCGCGGCAACAGTCTCCCCTATGCTGCGCGCACCCTAGAAGAAGCAGTATTTTGTAGATAGTACGACGAAAAACGTATCTTAATACTTTTGCAATATACGTGCTGTAATTAGACGAAGAACTTCGATATACATCGGTGGCGGTCCCGTTGCCACAATGCCGTAGCGAATGCTTCAGCCAACGGCCTTCGCGGCACTTTGATACAGCCTTGAGGTGTCTGCCTCATCGGTGCGTGCATACCAACGAAGACCCTACCCACTCGGCCAACCTCCTCGATCGAAACGCGCCGAAAGCTGCTTATGGTATCCATGTAGAGGGAGCTATCTCCGCCAACCATGCAGGAGATCGTCGTCCGCAAGGATAAGATCGTCAAGACCTTTACCGGAGAGGTGTCTCCATGCTTCCCATGCTGGTGTCACGGGTCGTCTCCAAGACTGCTCGCTCCACGGCGAAGAGGAGACCGTATCTTAGTCGCCACGGACGACGAGAGGACCCATGCCGTGTGAGCCACATCCCTCCTTGCTACTGGCAGTGAGACGGCCATCCTCCCATCCCAGTGCCCAGCGAAGTCGGCTACTGACTGAGCTGCGAGTCTCAGTGCTACGACACCCCTGGGCGACATCACGATCATCGAATGGTGGTGCTACCGCTGGAGTTCATTACATCTATACCTCGGTACCCGTACGCACACGGGGATTGGCCTCGAGATCCCCGGCGCTATGAAGAAGGAGACTTCGGCATGTTTCGCGGGTTGAGTATGCACGATCGGTATTCAGTTCCCCACCAGATGAAGGCTCACAGCAGCCCGCTGAGGGCGGGCATCGATGGTTGATGGGAAGACCGAAGTCCTCCCGCACCGTAGATCCTTCGAGCGTCGCATTGTCGTCCTGCAGTGACGGATGGCTTGAATTTTGAGACACTCTCTTCTATCCAGGCGGTGAGAACCGCGCAGCTGCAGTGGTGAACGAGGCATTGCAGACCTCCCACCCCGCGTCTATGCTGCCGGAGATACCGCGGCTTCCATGCGCTGCCTATACCACATCCGTGAGGGTGAGGCCGCCATCAACCACATCGGTAGTGATGACCGCATGCGCCGACTCTGTACCTGCTGTCGTCTGGCGCGCACCCCGAGATCGCAGTGTCAGTCACTGAAGAGAAGCCCGCCGAAGGATCGCCACTACGCAGTGCCTGCTCCCATGGCCATGGTGGACGCTACGTCGAGAACGAGCAAGCCTGGCTGTGTAAGGTCCTTGTCGATGAGAATGACACTCATCTCCGGCTGCCACATCTTGGGGAATCCTGCACTGAGCTCATCCTCTTGCTGGCATTGCTGCCACTGACTGCTCCAGCACGAGGATTCCTGACGCTGACACCTCCCCAACCCCACGGCAGGGAGATCTCCACGAGGTCCTCTTTTCCTAAGAGCCCTACCCACCCATAGATATAATAGACATCATATAAGCCAAAATCCGCGACTATATCAAGATGCCCAAGATGGGCGCCAGAAAGGTAACTGAGTGCATGACTCACTGTCCCCAACGTAAAGGACTACATCGAGGAGGACAGGATCTCGATCACTTCTGCCAAGATTCTGGCCAAGCATGATCCCTCCCCTGCATGGCAGTACGATCAACCAAGATCAACGTTATGCCGGGCGCGACACTGCCGCTGTCGGTGAGCCCAGTCACTGTCGACACCTCGGGTCAGGTAGTAGCCCCACACCCCAGCACCAGCAGCTGAGAAGGAAGCAACGCCCGCCAGCTGCCCCTAATTCCCATCCATCTCCTGTCACCGAAGTTCATCAGTAGAGCGTTGGTAATTTCACCTGTCGTCCCGAGCGTGCGGCGCCATATGTAAGTCAGAAGAGCTGGATAAGAGGCAGCAGTTTTAGTGACCGTACAGCAAGGCCGACATCGTGCCCGCCAGCATCGAGTGAGCACAAAATCTGCCTTACTCCACGTCGTGCAGAGCGCGCTGCAGTTCCCTACTCCCAACCATCCACCGCTTCCGTCCTCAGGTCGCAGCTCCCGCTGGTACCTGCTGGTTCCAGACCGCGTGATCCCCTGCTGGATCCATCACGCATCGCCGACCGTATGGCACAGTCGGTACAGCGGTAGCTCCTCACGTGACGAGCTTCCTGCGCCGATATCTGACCGCAGGAAGGGCGCGAAGCAGAGGCGATACTTCACATGCTGAAGGCTACTCACCGACGTAAGCATGTCTCCGTCATCGAAGCAGTAGCCCGCACTGAAGCGACTTCCCCGCATCACGTAGCTGTCGATGGGCAAATATCATCGAGCCAAGCACGTCAACGTCGGTATGGCTAGTAGCCCTGCCCGATGGCAACCCTGTCGTACCTGTCATCCCAGATGCCGACGGTTGATCGGCAGCATCGCAGAGAGGTAGCTCGCCTTATAGACACAAGAGCCGTGGCATAGCTTACGCTAGATGGAATGTCCGGCGGTGTTCATGATTCCTGAACTACGGCCTCAGGTATCGCCTTTTCTGGCAGCTGACTTCATCCAGTCTCATCCTTGCATCAGCTTACCAGTGAACCTGTCGATCTCAGGTGACACCTGGCTGTGACACTGCTGTCCGCCATAAGATCATCTCCTTCTCCCATGACCTCCACCGTGCACTGCCCACGGTATGCCTACATGCCTCCTGTAGCTGTAGCACGTAAGCACCAAGAAATTGAAGACTCCACAACTGCAGCAATCCATGAGCTCAGTGCAGAAGAGGCATAATCAGACCACTGAGACCTTACCGGGTTGTGCCACTTCTAACTCTGCTGCTGTTTGGGATGAAAAAGGCGCCCAGTCACCTACAGCCCATCAGCAATCACGCCCAACGCTGGCCACTGACAGTATCCACCTGCCATCGGATGATCTTTCCAGCGAGGTGATCATCTCTTCCTCTACTACCGTGACTCAAGGTTGGCAAGTCTGTCATGGTATGATGGTCGAGGAGATGATCCCACCCGGTATTCATGTCACTGACCTCACCAGTGGCGGCTGATTACGTCCGACCACTACGCTATACCGACAAGTATCCATAACATCTCCTCCCCTGCGTCGCCAGCATTACGACTTGCAGGTTGTGTAGGTCTGGCACGTGTTCGACTACGCTATATGATTGTGCAATATCGTCACATCGGGGAACCCGCCCGAAGGCCACAGTCTCGAAGCGCTTATCAACGGTGCACGAGCTGCCCTCCCAGTCATCTCTGTCCTCCTGCATGGCTATGGTATTCCGCGTGCCCACACGATATAGACGTTGAACCCACGTTGTCAAGTAGAACTACGCCGGTATCCGCCATCCCAAGGTCCTCTTCTGTAATGGTGACGTCTTCGACTCTATGAACACCTGTTGGAGGTTGCACATTGTCAAGAACCGCACACCTGTCGCTGTCGCCAAGACTTATGCACGTATCATGCGCACACCCAACCTCGGGATGTTAACACGCCCACTGCAGCATGAAGAAGAGCTGCATGCAATTAGCAGCAGACCCACACTTGTTCCGGCTGTATGCTCCAGCCACCAGCCAACGAAGAAGAGCCAGAGGCTATCGAAGCAGAAGCACGCGGAAGAGCCACATCATAACCGCAATGCCCTCAGTGCATTCAGATCCCACGGTTGATAATTGCGATGGAGTAATATCAGAAGGACCTGGCGGACAGCACAGCACACGGTATCCTGATGGTTCAAGGGTTTACACTGTACAAGCTCTCCAATAAGACCCTCACAGGAATCTCCCATACAATCCTGACATCCTTCTCTGGGGCAGGACGTCGCATTGCGATATGGGCGGTCTTCAACGACGGCGCTCGTGAGTTCGCGCACAAGCGCATCTTCTGTCCGCCCTATCATGAAGACGCTACCCAGAGGTCGGCGAATGGCGAGCCGCTTCAGCGACAAGATCCGTAATGTCATCAGGCGCTGGAGCTCTCCGATCACTTCTGGCCCATGGAGCAGTTCGTGAACCCACGCACGACCGGCGCATAACGGCAGCATTCTCCTAACACGCCATCCGCCCCCATTGTGCATCCAGGTGGTCTGCACACCACAGAGGTCGAAGGTGTCCTGACGACCTTCCCAGGCGCTCGCTCGTTCACTCCCGCTTCGGACGACGCTGCTGGCCTGCATTTACAGACATTACGCGGGTGTCACGGTCTCTCGAGCCCAAGGCATGCATAATAGTGCTGAGTCTGCCCGGTCATCCCTGAAGATTCGCTGGCACCGAGTAATGTATCCGTCGAGGACGTGGACGCTGGCGCTATCACCTACGGAATACGCCGCTCCACTTGCTTCTATCACGTCGCTGAGCGCATCCAGAAAGATTCCTATAAGAGTATCAAGTCATCGACCTCGCCTGCCTGTACTCCTGGACGAAGAGACCGTCTACGCTCTATCCGCAAGACATCCATGCGCCCATCGCATGACGAAGATCATTGCGTCTGGTGGGTTCTGGTGCAGAGTCATGCTCTGATCGCCAAGAAGGCCTTCCGGTGATCTGGTCGCCCCATCTTCCGTGTCGGGGCACTTCCACGCCCGTAGGCTTCCACAAGCGCTTGAGCTGACGACCCTGCCCATGAAGACAAGATTCACGCCGCAGCCAAGGAGCCCATCGAATACTTAACCCCAAAAGCAACGACAACATGACTATAGGACCGTCGCATAGCAAGAGCACGCTCACACGCCGAGCTGAGAGCGTGGTATCGCTGCAGCCTGGGGTGCGATCGAATATGCAGACGATACTCATGCATCCTGCTGACGCTCGAGAATATCGAAAGCTCATCCCCGAGGTAATACCACTTCAACGGCGAGCCTACCTTTCGGTTTTGGGACGAATTCTCTCCGAGATCGAGGATGCTGATTCTCAATTGCAAGCGCGTAGCTATCATCACGGCCCTGGCAATCAGTAGAGACCCTGTCACGGTTGATGGCGTGTATCCTCAAGCACTTTCGAAGAGCTGCGCTGAGTCGCTGCCGCACGTCGCGCCAGCCGCTGAATACGAGCATTCATCGCTGAGTGTGACTTCGTCTGTTTTGTCTCGTCGTCGATCCCACGAATCAGCCCATTTACCGACGCCCGCCTGCACGCTTGGACGTCACGCAGGTCACATGAATTGGCGTGCAGCGCAGGCGCACGTAGAGGCCACGCCCTCATTTGCTATCCATCGCAAGTCCGCCCCTCAGCGCCCTCACGACAGGGTGCAGCGTCTGAGGGGCGGACTCTTTGTCTGGCCCATTATTTTCAAAGAGGCTATTTCACGGCGAAAAGTAGCCGAGCTGAGGAGGTGTTGAACGTGATCCTCCTTCCCACATCGCCACTGCACGACGAAAACTACCGCTGCTATGAGAAAAGCCATTTGACTTCGCGCCTTCCTCCTTGAGCTCAAACACGGTTTAACTTCAAATCAACCGTGGTAAATGCGCACATTATACGTGTATCAACTTACGAATTTATAATACGTATTAATTTTCAGATTTATAATACGTATTAATTGTTGAATAATACGGCTAATTCCCGCATTAATACGTGTATAACGTCATTGAAGCTACTTTGGAATCGTTTGTATCTTCCTTATGAAGACGCACGGTTCAGGGAAGAAACTTCGCCCACGTAAGCTGGTTTCAAGCTGGCTGATTGTTCAGCTGTTTGCACCAGTCAAAGCAACTTCCTGCCTTGGAAAGCACTCACGCAAAAGCAATCACCAGCCAATTATACACCTTTCGCCAGCCTCACAACACCACCGAATGCCCAAAAACGAACTGGTATGACCTCATGCAGACAAGCAGAGAGACTTATATCCATAACCGCGTTGGAAATAAGACGGCGGCACCACACCGTTTCGAATCGCCGGGAAGGCGGGCTGGTGGAAAAGGTATGGGAGCTCGCCTGCCAATCATAGGCTTACTATCCGCTCAGCACGGATGCACGAGAGGTCATGCGCCATGGTCTCACAAACCTCTGAGAGCATGCCACATGCCCGCTACCGGCGTGTCAGGTGTCGACCTCATCGCGCCGATGATATGGCTTTTGTCAGAGCTAGCAGTAGTTTGGGCGACACCATTCGGCACCACACGCTTGACAAAGGGGTATGGTCGGGCGCGAAGCTAACACAACCCCCACCCAACGCCTACAACGAGTGTCACTTGTCTGAGATCGGCGTACGAAGGCAAGTCGGTTCGCTTATTCCACGGTCAAGAAAGATCCCATCGCCTTCACACTGATAGCACAAGGTGCCCAGGCCCGCCCCTGGCTGGCTTAAGAATATCGTAAGACAAATTAATGCCCTTCATCAACCTCGGCCTGGAACGGGCTGAGATGAGATCATTGACCTAATATGTGAGCAGTGCCCTTCGATCGATACACTCTGACTACGCTGAATATAGCTATCGAGAGGATGCCGAGATCACTGTTGCAAGAAGGAAGCTGCTGCATCAGCAAGATCCCTGGGGTCGTGATCCTCCCTACACGCAGGCAATAGCAATGCCTCACCTCCGAAGCCTAAGGCAGGGAGAGGCACGCTGCAATGCGGCTCAAAAATAGCCTGGTGCCCAGCCCAGCAGAACCTCTTCACCTCTCGCGAGAAGAACCTTTGGCTTAGCGCCCGACGCTTGGGTGGATCTATGTGCACCTTTGACCACGGGCATGGCCTGGTACGCTCGGCTATCGTCAAGAAGTTATTGGGAGATCATCGTCCACGCGCAGGGACCTGATGACGAGCTGTTAGCATCCTTCGTCAAAGCCCTTCCACAGGCATCACTGCATGGGGCTTTTAGTACCAGCGAGATATGTTTGCTTGTTCGTAATTAATTAGATCACAATGTGGCCAAAGTCCCTCCTCATCTTCGCAGTACCCGCTCGGTCCTGCAGTGATCGGGTCGTCATCTCTTCCTATCTCTTCGGTGTTAGCCATCATACCCATGTCTTTGAGGGTCGCGGAGCTCTTCCAGCAGGTGACGCCGCGCCGCTGCCGGTTAGCGGCACGCTTCCGATGTCTGCGCTATTACGCGAGGCTGGCGGGGAAGTGCCTCTACTGACCAACAGCCTCTGGGGATGTTGATACCAGATCGGCACTTCCTACCCCCTGGGGCGTCATCCGCACGATACAGGATATCCTCACGCTGCAGGCCCTCACGCCTTAACAGGATAGAAGGCTGGCTGTTTTCGCCATGCTCGGTGGCTTTATCTCTATGTGCCTGCGTATGTGGATTTCCACTATCAAAAGCGAAGACCGCGGACCTTCTCCAGCTATCTCATCATCCTCATCACGGGCAGGACATCTGGAAGCTGATGACACTTGCTTTATCCCGCCGACGATCGCAGGTGGGACCATATTACCACCTCCATCGCGGGCGCTACCCTCGGTAGGTGCCATGATTGCCTCGCGGCGCTCAGATCCCACGAACCACGTGCAGATGAGCTATTACTTCGCCTCTCATTGTCTTCCCTCTCATCGGCTACTGCCGAAGCCCTGCGAGAAAGGCCTGCGTCAAGCCTATCGCTACCCGCGTCACCCTCTTCTTTGCAGGTGCTATCGCGCCTGGCATCAACGGCCGAACCTCTAATGCCAATTCCATGAATACGGGCAGAGACGATCCGTGGCAGCGAACCACGCCCGAAGCTACCGAAGGCAAATCAACAGCAAGCATACAGGCCAATTAAGGGTCTTCGACAAGGAATATATCACCGCTCGAGCTTACGTGGCATATGAGACCACGCCCTTATCCCCAACCTTCACGGAGGCGCGCTTCGCGCCTAGCGAAGCTCTTAGCAAAATATGGAGGATGTCCTCGCCGACGGCAGATCATCGGAGGATGAAGCACTACTGGGGTGATCAGCCCTTCGGCCCCTGTCTATGTCGGTGCGCCCTTCGTCTTCCTTCCGGCGCCTTCACCGTGCGTGGTCCGCCAGTGGGCAATTTGCCGGCAATGGCACCCCCTATTGCCGGCGGGTCACAACATGATGTGGCTCACCGACCCTTCATCGACCATGGCGCCACTGCACAATAAGTTCCTGCATGCAGTGTCATCGATCCCTTCGTCGTCGCTGAATCTCATCATCCTGCACTATGGTGCTGAGTTTGTCAGAATCTGCACGCCATCCGCCATGCCAAGTCCTCCAGGACGTTTTTCCATGAAGTGAGCTTTTGCTCACGCTACTCCCGTCGTTGTGGCTCGTACCTCAGACCTTCCTCAAAACATGAGTGATTTTGAGCATGAGATGTTCCGTCAGGCGATAAGGCCAGCCAGCTCCCCGGTCCTCGACCGCGAGCTGTCTGGGCGAGTTCCGCGGTATCGTTCCGGGCTGACGCCATCCGCCCAGCTTGGCACGCCATCATCCTCGTCCTGCGCACGGCGCTCAGAAGATCAAGAAGTCCTCCTTTCAGCTCTATCGGCGTCATCACCTCTGCCGCACCGCTCGTCGATGCGCGCGCCGCCATCTGAATGATGATCTTCATCCCTGGGCGAAAGCGTCAGCTAACAGGCTTGTCCTGTGACCGTTGTCGGCACGCTGGCAGGCGATCCTCACCAATGTGATAGAACCTCGCGTCAATAGCCAACGGTCGCTGCTGGTTCAGTGCTAATCACCGCAGCGTGGTGTGTGCCAACACGCCGCCAAGCTCCGTCGCCATTGCATCTCAACAGAGCGTCAGCCCGGCACATGGCAGGTCTACAACACGCTCGACACGCGCCACTTCACTTCGGCTAATGTTATACGGACTGCAAAAACAGAAGAACCCCGAGGGCCTCGGCGCCGCATGGTTCGTCACGATATCCGCTGGGTCACGACGCAAGGTGATTTTAAAGAGATGGTCCGCGCTGGGATGATACGCCTTGCGCCACGGCAGTCGTCGACAAGCGCCTGAAGGCGAACCCCGCTACAAGGTTGCTCCTGCCACGGCTACTACGGATAGCCTCACATGGATAGCCTACAGCCTGCACCCACATCGGCCAGGTCGAGTCTTCCTCCAGCTCCCACAGCATACCTGCAATCACGACCGATGTACCCTGCCTCCCTCGTCTCTGACTAATATCCTCACGGATGGCACCTCACGCTGGACGGCAAGAGAGCTCCTCTGCATGCGCCAATTATACGCTTCTTTTGTTTATATCCTGTTGAGGGATTTAATGAGCGACGGAGACCTTCAATTCCAGCTTGATTCATCGTACGGGAGCGATCACAAGATCTGCACCGCACTGTCGCCGTCTCTGCCCTCCGCCTCCTCGTCCAGCTCCTTCCTTCGCTGCAAAGGTACAAGAAGGCCAAGTGACTCCGCAACATTAACCTTCATTCATATTTATCCCAAGCAGCAATGACTGCTGGGGTGATCACAGGTTTCGTATCGGCGAGACTGCCCACCGCATAGCTGTAGCCATCCCATGACCGGGTCAAGGCCGAACCTCGCCTCGAAGTCAATGGGGCAAAGTACCTGTAGCCGTCCACCACCTTCCCCGTGAAGTGAAGTTCCCGGTTGATGCTACATACGACCATCGCCGTCCCTATCCTCCACATTGTGCGGTGAAAAGTGGGCAACGGCACCACTTCCAGGGGCGAAAAGGTTCACGGCAAATGACCGTATATCGTGTACCGTGCCAATGGCTCCAACGCCACCGTCAACCTCTGTCCTGCCCTGCGTCCCCGCTATGGCAGAGCGAGCCCCACTCAACTTCCGGCGCTGGCGGGTAGCCGTACGGTCAACTCCCCGACCCCGTTGGTCGCTGATGGCGGATTGAAGTTTCACATGTTTCTGCAGGCGCTACGTTTGTCATTCCTCCGACGGCTTCTAGCGCGCTGTCATCACAGTACATGCCAACATCACCCTCATCCAGCAGTCCAACGTCCGAAGTTTTGAGTTGAATAAGGATGAGCAGGAGGGTTATACTGTACAGAACGCTATGAAACTCCTAACCAGGAGGCATCGCCGAAGTCCAGGCTCACGCCTCCCTGATGGTAGTAAGGAGCTAAACGAAAGCTCAGTGCTTGCGGAGAAGAATACCAATGGCACAGCTCAAGACCGCTCAAGAAGCAGGAAGATATTCGACGTCATACGACGCTCATCACACCGCCCAGACTGGAAGGCTCAAGAAGCTTCGTCGAGCAGAGCGACTTCAGGATGAACCCGTACTGCGTACTGAGCATGTACCCTGCGACCCCTTGAGCAGCGGAGCATGAGATCCGCAACTTCGCTGTCTCAGCAAGCCTGCAGATGAGGTCCTCCCCAGTTCGTCGCCTCGGCCCCGTCAAGATCATTGGCAAGAGCGATGCTGAGATCCAGAGCCTGCTGGAGAAGTTCCCCAGCGCACTGAGCCAGTCAGAAGATCTTCACTGGCTACCTCACCGATGACGTGCAGCTTCAGGAAGGAGAGAACATCACAAGCCCGTTGGCGCAGAAGCACCGCGACTACCGCCCATACAACAACGTCGGTCCACTGCCTGCAGCGCGCGGGTGACGCGATATCTGCCTCGTATGGTTCGAACTGTGCGCCTGCCGTAAGTGACAACCGAGACGAAGGTCAACCTCGCCTGCTGGTCAGCGATGTACACTTGGCATACCCCACCGATCGCCGAAGGCAGTTCTAGTGCCCGTGCAGGTGACGCTTCTGGCTTCCCATCTGCGTTTGTGTGACTACGCCATGCCAGATGGCCTATGGTGATGTCATACGACGAAGCAATGCCACGTAGCACAGATCCTCAACTGCACCAGGCAAGGCTATCGACGCCCAAAACTATCGCTAAGCCTGATGCTACACCGACTACCTGGCGCCATCGTAGCTGCCTCGCATGGGTGACTCTTGCCACATATCTCTCGCTGCCAAGGCTCTGTGAAGGATCCCAGCCCACCTCACACCGATGCTGACTTTGAGTTCGCTTCACTGCGTGGTCTGAAGGACTTCACCAGCTGACGCGCCTCTACTAAGCCTACTCGCCTACCAAATAAGTGACCATGGGTCATACACTGCTGGCTACCCTAATGATGGAGGTGTGGTGGCTGCCCGATTACATTATATGACAGTCTCTCTCGAGAGCCAATCTATGAGGAAGGCTGAATTAGATGTGGAGTCCACGAGGAAGGCAGAGGCAGGCATCACTCTTCCCTGCGTGGCTGTAGGTCTTGGCTAGCAAGACGACCCTGCAGAGGTCTGAATCTCCAGACCGGCTGCCCTGCCCGTGATGACGGACAGAGTGATGGGTACTTCTCGTGGGGAGCTCCTTCACCACCACCGCTGTTTCAAGGATCAAGGAGCTTTTCGCCAGCAAGAGAGTAGGCACCATGCTGCAGGATAAGGAGAAATAAACCACGCAATGAGGTTATTTAGCTCTTACCGCTGGGCGATCCAGTGTGTAGCCGGGCAATTCTCCTTCGTCAGCTTAGGTGCGCGTGGATTCGCCTTAAAGGCCTGGGCTGGCCTAGGCCTTCGTCTGCGAGGAAGAGGTCGACACCGCGCTGCCCTTGCTCCGGAGGAGCATCAGCTCATCGTGATCTTCCCACACAACTTCTGGCCCGATAGGTAGGCCTGCTTGCAAGAGGATATCCTCGGTGCCGTTTATGATGGCGGAAGGTCGACCTCTGTCTCTGCCCCTGCCATGATGATCGACCAATGGATGGGAGCTGCACCACGATACGAAAAGAGGGAGCCGGAGGCGATCGTCCTGAAGGGGCAGTGACCAGACGACTCAGAGCGCTGAAGGCGACCACGATACTGAGAGATCGAAGTAGCCTTCAGGCGACCGACGAAGGGTTTATCCTTGGAGTCGCCCAGGCCGAGGACCAGAGCCCACTGACTTTGGGCGTGCAGATCTTGATGCTACCTGTTTGAGCGTGCCCACGGGCCTGCGGGCTATCTGGCATTAAAATAACCGCACAGATGTTGCATCCACCATGAGGCATGGAGGGATGGTGCGCGGTGTCCACGTCGCTACATGATACGTGATCTTCTTCATTCAGTTTATAGGGGCCAAGTGTGAGCAAAGCTAGCACCGCCCTACCGGCTGGAGGAGAGACAACACAGAGCGAGATATGAACTTATATTGTTGAAAGTGGTGAACCTATATTGGCCGGGCCAGGACCTATATATAGGTCGGTTTCACAGATTACAGGTCTGCCTCCGACGACTATATAGGCTGGTACACCTCCTTAGATAGCCATCGACGGTAGCCTCTATGGTGAGAGAGGAAGCCAGGCTTGAAGCACCAGCTATTTGTGAGGAAGTGCTGGATGCTGATGAAATCACTATCTTGGTGCCGTTCGACGATTGGTCTTGAAGATGAGAAGCCCTCCTTCCTCAAAGCGGACAGAGGAGGACTGTGATGGGGAAATTAGAAATACTCAATTTGAGTAACACAATTTAAAACAAAGAGAATGAAGACTTCTTTCCAACTTCTCAGGCCAGCCTCCAATGAGAGCTCGGCAAGAAGGCTGCTAAGGGCCTGCGCTGGTGATCAGATCCTGTGTCCTCTTCATGGAGGCAACGGGCATCATCACCGTAAGCCATGGTGATGCCGTACGTAACCCGTCTACTCTCCAGACATTCGCTACGACCTCGATATCGATGCGGCCGTCAGGTCATACGGCCTTGCGACCTCCGCCCATCTCCCTGTCAGTTTGACGCTATCCGTACCTCATCGAGGTAGAAGCCAACAAGCCTATCGTCGCGGAAACTCCTGTCGTCTCACCGGTCACAAAGGAAGGTGTATGCAGGGCAAGTTTGGCCTCAAATGTGGCAAGCTCACAGTACGCGCTCTGCGACGTGATAACCCCGCGAGGGCTCTCATCGACGTTACGGAGCTTGGTCTTGCACCATCCAGGTTTGAAAGCCTCAGCCTCAGTCAGTCTCGGAAGTCATCAACGCCAAGAACGCTGTCGTCTGCGCCGTTAAGCTCACCCAAAGGGACAATGGTGCTATGGCTGGCGGCAACAAGTAACAAGGCTGTTTCATGAGTACCTTTGGTGTCTCCATCACATCTTACAGAGGCTACCTCAACACATGTAGGGGTTTCCTTCTTCTCCCTACCTCTCCAGCAGCTTCCGGCAGTCCTGACCATCATAGATGTCCTTCCGCGCGCCTGCCTATCTTCTCCTCAGCCTACCACCGCCCCACTCTACTCTCGCAGCCTCACCGGGGAAGCGATCGAGGCACCGCGCCGCCACAGCAGCGTCCTGGAGGCAGCCACCGCCTCGCACGTGACCTCCAGACAGGAGAGCCCGTACCGCTCTATCAACGTCCGATCGCCCGCCCCGCCTCCGCTGGTGAAGATCCTGTCGACAGGACTGTGCCACGGGCACGATCACCGCCTCCCACATCCTGTGATGATCCGTGGTGGTCGATGGCGAGACACTGCATAACCAGAAAGAAGGCCTCAGCAGACCTTCACCTGACCGCACTATAATCAAAAGCGCCCATCAGTGAGGTCACAGCACCGCTTTGATGAGCGGAATCAGCCGTATCACGTGGGCGTTCCAATCAGATTCTGGGCGCCTCCCGCCGTCCGTTCTTCAATGAGACTCTACGACGAAGACCTTGACGAGTACCATGGTGTGCCCTATCCTCGGCCTTTAACATCGCAGCACAACTACGCTGATCTCACAATTCTTCAGCGATGGAGAGGCGCCAGTCGTGAGCCAAATGTCGCCTCACCCAGTCTCACACGGCAGTGAGCGCCTGGTGGTTCAACACGACTGACCTCACCACGGTAGAGCCGACACCCTCCCTCATCTCGGGACCATACGAAGGGCCTGGTGGTTTGACACCTCCACGCTGGACGTGATGCCTGACCCTCCCAGCCATGCCACGATAGTGCTCAAATGGAAGGCCTGCGCGCCTCTCGAGGGATTGGACCCCACAAGATCGCCTCCCTTCGAGCTCAACCACGACGAGCCCATCACGGGCCTTCGATACGCTGGGCCATAATCTCACCCCTGCGTGGATTACCTCGCGAAGATCAAGCTGAACCTCTCAGCTGCCCAACGATCCATGCGAAGGCTCCTGCTATGCACCTCCACTACTACGAGCAGCGCAAGTACAGGGCAACTGACAGTGATAAGCGCTCCCACTGAGCGTGGGAGCGTCGCTTACCCGACCGAGTCTCCCATCCTCATGGACTGGCTCGACCTCAGCTTTCCAGAGGGACGCCTCCTCCCAGGTAAGTGCACTCAGTCTCATCCTCCTCAGAGCTATGGCGACCAAGCACTGCAATAAGCTGTTGCGCATTCTACTCTGAAGCGGGCGTCGAGGGCACAGTACGCAGCCTCTATCCCAAGCGACTGACTGCTCACTCCCAGAGCGTGCCTCTATGCGTGCATGGGCTATGTGCGCACCTCCATGAAGACAAGTGGTGCTGGCATCGTCTAGCATCGCCAACGCGACCAATAGTGCTGAGGGCACGCTGACCTTCACCCGCCTCCTGACAGCACCACTTACCCAGCAGCCCTTCCTCCGCCTCCCCTGGCACTCCACGAAGAAGCTGGCAGGCAGTAAGGGAAGCAGCAGCGAGACAGCAAGGGTAGGTTGAAGAGCTCTGCACAAGGCCTCCTCAAGTCCCCACGTGGTGGGATAGAGAGGCTAGCCCATGGGGCCAATAGCGTGCTACATGGGTGATAGTTCGATATATTTGCGCCATAGTACAACCTTTGCATCCTCTCTAACTCTTTCCAGAGGGAGCATACCCTAAGGAATATGAACCAAAAGACATACCTTTTACTTACTCGCCTTCTGCGCCCTCGGGTGCATCGGAACGGCTCAAGCCCAGCTCGCTACCTAACCCTCGTGACGAGCTGCCGTCCCATCCCCTGCAGATTAGCCGATGCGAGGCGCTTCGCATGGGCGACGTCGGTAGTATCAACCACAGCCGATCCCTACCTTCAGTATTGGAATCCCGCCAGTTTCGCCTCATCGATAGCAAGGCCCATCACTCGGCCAGCACCCCTGGCTATTCACGTCTGGTAAGCTGACACTCGCACCGATGCATGCGGAGGCGCCTCCGTGGCATGGGAATGACAACACCCAGACTATCGGTGCTTTCAAGGCTCCGGCTAGCTTCACCATGGGCAAGCTCACGACGTGGGATGCCCAGGGTTAGCTTTCCTGGCGATCGCAACAATGAGTTCGGGCTACTCGATGCGAGCCACATGCCCGCAAGCTCTCTCCCAACTTCTCCTCGCTGCAGCCCTGCGCCACATCCATCTTCGGACTCAGGAAGCCGTGAAAGCTAGTGAGACTGCACGGTCGGCCTTTCGCAGCTGACATCGCGGGCTACCATCAGAAGTACATCGACGATCGGTGCCGAGTGCCTGTGGACAAGGGCTTCAACATCCGGCACATCGGCACGCCGAAGATATCCTTCGATGGAGTGGACGACTCTCCTTCATCCCCACAACCGGTCCGTACGACCCCCACCCCATCGACAAGGAGAACATGACTCCTCAACCTCGAGGCCACGTCGCTTCGTCCTCCCACACCTCCCACGGCAAGGATGCAGCAGAAGATCGCCGACTACCGTAGGAAGAGACCCTCTGCCATCGTGACCTGTCTGAGCCGACGCGCCGCTCTGGCGAAGAGCTGTAAGGAAACTGTTGAGTTTCTCGACGAGTATAACTATTGTGACAAGTTCTTCGTGCGTGCTGGCTACAGCCACCTTCCACACACAACAAGGGAATCTCACAAGCCTTCACCAAGCTAGCAGGCCTCCGCATGAGCGCCTTTTCGCATCGATGCCTCCCACCATCTCCCACGATCTCCGATGCCAATCCATCGATCATCAGACACCCGCTCATACGCTGGCTCCTCCTCTCGATACGGACGGCATCCGCGGGACTACTCATAGCATATATATGCCACAGTATACCTTCCGAACGGGTTTTGGCTATGACGACCACCGTCTCAGCGACGGCCATGAGCTTTGCCTCGGCGGCGTGAAGATCCCCTTTGAGCAGTCTCGAAGGTCACCTGGACGCAGATATGTCCTCCACGCTGTATGCGACGCCTCCCGCAGCGGGCTGCCTTTGCGATATCGCACACCTCTCCCATCCGCTGATATGGTCACTAAGGGCGCATTGATAGTAAAGACTTCTGAGCCGTGCAGCAGCTCGTGCGAAGCAGGCTACAGATCGACACATCGATGCGACGGTAGCAGGCAGAAGCTCTGAAAGATCAAATCCAGCACATCCTCGAGATGCGCCGTGATGCTGGCCGAGTTATGGGCATCCCTGAGAGGTGATCTTCGCTGGTTAAGGCTACGACAGCCGCATGCGCGCTTTCGTCGGTCGCCGCTAGAAGTGGATGGAAGCTCGCCACCGCACTTATCAAGCCGTCAGCGGAGCCTCGAACGAAGCCCTCCTAGATAAAGAAGGCGGCGAATCACCAGCCCGCATGCGCTCTGTTTAGTATAGTGGACCAAGTGACTAGTCGAACTTCTTATCAACTGGACGGATGCTTCGCCCATAAATTCTTTGATGCGCTGCTCTTCATCGCGGCTTACAGATCAAGAGAACTCCCTCGCTCTGAGCTACGATACAGTCGGGCTGATCCCTTGGACTGACGAACCAGCCGATTCTCGGATCTCCACCATCGAGCGAAACGATAGCTGCCCTCAGCCTCATAGAGAGAGAGCCTTTGGTGTGGAGAGCCACATTCGCACGAGGCTCCTCACGCTTGAGCCCACAGAGCGAGCAGCGTACCGGAGGTCGCCGCCCAGCCAAAGTGTCGACGGGGAAGCACATGACGTTGTCTGCCTTCCAAGACACAGCGTAGTCAATCGAGATATTGGGGCACCTGGAGAAGACTTGGCTCAGACACGGGCTCTTGCCCTCATCGGCAGTACAGCACCCTTCACCCTCGTCGAGGATAGCCAGTCATGAGGTACAGGTACTGGTGGAAGGCATCGAGGATCGTGCCCGCACGTTCCACGCGAACATCTCCACTATTCCAGAGTGAATTCCTCACCTCGCAGAAGACCTCGCTATCTCGATATTGGGCTTCTTTTCGTAAAGGCTCTCACTACCACAGTGCTCATCCTCACAGTCTCAGAACTGGATAGAGCCATAGCCCGGGTTCCCAGGGACGTGAGGGGCAAGCACCGAGAGTGACTCCAGCTTGATGCGCCTCACATAGTCCAGCGAGCGCGGATACAGCTCGTTTAGCTGGCATCCTCTTGCAGGATCGTGGGTGGTCAGTAGGAGTGACCCAGGACATTAGCATTGACTTTTCGCGCATGAGGGAAGGGCCCAGCTCACGATGCAAGGCTGTAACGTGACGCATCGGCTCCAGAAGGATCTGCTGCTTGGGCCCGCTGGGAGCTGCTCCAGCACGTTATCTGCAGAGAGCAGCGTTGGTGACGACAAAGTTCTCCTTAGGGATTACCTTAGAGCGATCACAGCCAATCTGAAGTGGAGGAGAGTGCGACCTGCATATGAAGCAAGATATCTGAGGAACTGCTTCTGGCTTGGCCTCACGACAGGCGCTGCAAAAGTGGCTGCCTACGCCTTCCGCCCATGATGACACAATAGTTGTTCGTGTGCATAGTCTCTTTACTACCAAGAGCAGTACTACTACACAAATATGAAGACAATACTACATGAGGCGATAGACTACTGGAGCAAAACACCAAGTGAGCAATTCCTCTGCAGGAGTGCACCTCCAGAGTACCCAAAGAAAGGTGCGACTTCACATGTTACACGAAAGAGAGGCTACCCAGCGAAGCTTCATCTATCTACTCAGATAGCGCAACAGCACTTGCCACCAAGTGAAGCAGCACTGGTAAGATATAATGGACCGGTAGTGGTCCACGCTACAGTGCACTGGGTCAGAGCGCTGACTCAGTACTTTTCGCTCGTTTCTGCCTCCCATAGGGCCCCCATCTATGAGAGGCGATTAAAAAGGCTGGTTGGACAGGGAAAGAAAGCAGGCTCAACAGAGGCGCAGGAAATAGAATGCCAGCAGCCCCTGGGACAGTGACGAAGACGACGAGATAACGAGAAACGCTTATGCGAAGCCCTACATCCCACACGCATCTCATCCCAAGCAAGCACGTGATGGCCCACCCGCTGAAGGCAGCCAAGAGAGAAGGAGCGTCTGCTCAGATGCGCCAGCCTCCTCCTCGAGCACGCCACGAATCACCACCATAGATGACAAAGCCAGGCGTTGAGAAGGAGCAGAGAGTTACTAAGACGAGAGATCGGTGGGCTCAGAATGTCCGAAAGGCTGCATCATGCGATACCGATGAGCTCCAGCTCAAAGATCAAGGCCGATCTCTGCAGGGATACCTGGCTGCAGCATAGCGACCATAGCCAGCACCAGCAGGCAGAGGTAGACTTCGACATCACCGATACACATTCTGCTGTAGGGCAACGATCCAGCCTCGATAAGGTCGCTCAAGGAAGACTGCAGGCACATCGCCTCCGTACTCATCAAAGACCTGCCCATCACGTCCGCCTCTGGCAGTGAGCCGTGACGATGCTGCGCGAGGCATGCTGCCACCATCTGCACGTCCTCGTCGGTACTTTACCTGGCATAGGCTCTCGGGCAGAGAGCCACTGCCCGCTTTCTTGAGACTTCGCTTCGAGCCAAGCCTTTGATTAGCCCTCGATGACCAGCCGCTTCATTTCATACACATTCATTTGCGGCGTAATCACGACGAAGGCAGGAAACCCTGCCTCCGCAAGTGTGGGGCGCTGTGATAGGGCTCCTCGACGATGAGGCTGCCTCAGACAGAGTAAAGGATTACTGATCGACCTCGCGATTGATCACACGGCTGATAGCCTCAGTGAAGATATTAGCCACCGACCACACGATGCGGGATCTTATCAGAGCAGCTTACGCAGGGGGATGGAGTCAGTGTGAAGTATCATTTCCTTGGAGAGCCGAAGCATTGATACGCGTCCGGTAGCAGGGTCACCTGTGCAGCGTGGCTAGTGCAGCACGGACGCTACATGCGCGCCATTCTGCATCATCAGGTCAGCCGCCTTACAGATCGTCGCTGCCGTATCAACGATATCGTCCACGAGGACGACGTCCTCGCCCGTGACATCCCTGATGACTCGTCATCTCGAAGCGACTTCACGTGGCCTAGCACGGGCTTCTTGTGACAGACGACCATGGGCACGCCGGGAGGAACTTTAGCATAGGAGTTAGCACGCTGAAGCGCCACAGACGTCAGGCGTAGTGATGACCAGTGCCTGCAGGTCTGAGGTCTGGCGCAGGTAGTCACGAAGAATTACAGAGGCGTGGGAGGTGGTCCACAGGTACGCTTGAAGAAGCCCCCGGATCTGGCCATGCGCAGGTCCATAGTGATGACGCGCACTGTGTGACCCTGCCAAAGCCCAGCAGGTCTGCGATGAGCCGCTCCTCTCGATAGATAGCACGCTTATCCTCACGGTCCTGACGAGCCCATCCGAAGCAGCGATGACGCGTGAAAGGATAGTGTGCGGAAGCTATCGCTAGCAGCATCGATCCACCGGTGAGAGCCCAAGATGACGAAGAAGGACAGGTGGACTCAATGAGGTAAAGACATCCTTACCACGGATACCTCGTCCTTGTAGTAGACAGAGAATCTGCCAGCGGAAATGCCTCCCACCTGCATAATCACCGAGGTTAATACCCAGGGGCTTCATGATCTTCCTGCCAGTTCCAGCGAAGCAGAGCCTGCGAAGATGGCAAATGTTCTTTGTGCTGATACTCACTTGACGTGTTGATTGGGGCCTCACCACCATGGAGAGTCATTTAATTGTTTGTGTTATGCTTGAGCACGAGAGCCGTACTGTGGGAGGAGAGGTGCAGCGGTGCCAGTGTAGGGCAGGGCTGTAGTCCCAGCCTCTCCGGCAGGCTGCGTGGCATAGGTGAGATCACGTCGATGAGGCCATAGCTACTAGCTGCATTTCGGTATCGATGATCGACAGAGTACGCACCGGGGACATTGACAGGATAGCCAACTGAGAGCGCGGGGTAGTTGAAGACGAAGAGATAGTCCCCACGCCCGAAGGCCAGAGTCTTATCCTCCTCGTGGATATGATACCGTTCGATATGGAGCTGAAGGGAAGTCCTCACCGAGTCGATGAAGGAACCATCGCGGTCGAACCCTGCAGGTCGGTAGAGGAGATCCGCATTATCTGCGAGGCTCCACTGACGGCGGAGAGTGGTAAGACCAGCCATTACCTTTCAGTGTGGAAGTCAATCCATCTCGTGACTGAACTCATTCCTCATGAAGTTGAGGCATCCACCATTCATCGTGGTGGCAGTAGCGAGACGAATAAGTTTATCCAAGGCGATAGCGCGGTCCGTGATGAGCGTGCGGCTTGAGCGGCTCATGTGCCAGTACATATCGGCATCAGCGAGGCGGAAGATGAGCGTCTTGTCGCCCACGGAGTGCCCGGGTCATGGTTTCGGCATAGCTGATGGTCTCTCATCCTCACGACGATTCGCAAGCCCGTTGCAGATAGCACCTGGGCCCACCGTCGGGGTGATCCGCTGATGAGCTTCGTCCAGAAGTCGGGATATTCATCGAGAGGCGGTAGTCAAAAGCCAAAGCCCGTCCGATGGGAGCAGCGACCAGGCATACCGCTTACCTTCTTCGGCGATCGATCGGCATCGGGGTAGACGCTGGATCAGCTTTATTGGCCAGCGTGAGGTACGCCATGCATCGGCATCCTGACGACCATTGAAGAAGTCGATACGAGGTGAAGCACTCACTGAGGCCGCGGTTTAGCACAGCATCGAGGAGCACGCCGTCAGCGGAAAGCCGTCGAACTGGAAGACCTCCAGCCACATACATACAGTTGGAGAGAGGAAGTATGACGTTACAGCCTGTAGTCGAAGCACAGAAGAGTCCCAGTGGATGATCGCCGCGAGGCCCCTTCTGGAAGAAGAGCGCGGGAGCCGTCATAGCATGCTGTGCCTTCGACCTCATTGCGTACGGCATGGCATGCACGAGATCCATATAACTGAGAGACCAGCTGCGTGAGCTGCTCGATGAGCGCCTCTTCGTCTTGTCGTGGGCGTACTCGAAGGCCACTAAAAGAAGAAGCTTGACATGGTAGCCAAAGGAGCCATAGTAAGGATGCTCCTGGATGGCCAAGGATCTGAATGGCATTATACCTGGGAGGTCAATGCATGGGGCAGGACCTCTTTAAACTCACGGACTACTACCTTGCCCTCTCTGACGACATATGACTGATGTGGCACCTCGTAGATCATGAGGGGCCCTTCGGGTGAGCCGGACGTGTGACGGAAGGTATAGCTATCCTCGGGTGCCCAGACCTGAGCGCCGAAGATACTGTCGAGGTCTGCACTACACAGTAGGCTGAGGCGATGCTCACCACCGCTATAACCCCAATGGACAAAGAGGCGATAGAAGTCACCGTGACGCACTGCCTTGCCAGAGATACAGATCCTCCCAGTTGCCATAGTCATCGACACGCTTGAGCTTCCACACCGACATCGTCTGCCAGTTGCTGAATCGAGCCAATGAGATGCACACTCTGAGCTCCAGGAGGAAACTCATGGAGGATCCAGCATCCTTCTCTTTATCATGGTGCAGGCTATAGTGAAGGTAGCGTCGGCAAAACTCGCTCCAAGGAATATCTCCACCTTGAGTGATCGAGCGTTCACGGGCCAGAGTGAACTCCATGCGGCGGCGGATACGCTCTTCGTAGGGCTGCAGCCATGGGTCATTTGCTGCTAACTCTCGTCATAGTCTTTAGTGCTGAGGCCAGTTGCTGGGGAAGTGATAGGAGGGACCTATTTGAGATTGAGTATCAAGGTGGAGGGAAGCTGCAAGCAGCTCTTCAGGCATCAAAGGACTCCTGCCAATAGGTGTAGCTGACGACCACGAGGTCACATCGGTGGGGACAGAGCAGTATACATGTCGCGATAATCTCTCTCCAGGATGAGAATTGAGGCCCTCACGCGACCCTGTAGAGAGGACAATACGCAGTAGCCTGATTATTTTCGGCCATTGTGCGGGCATAGGCAAGAGACGCAGGTCGCTGGCGCTACGCACATACACGAGGATATGCTTAGGTGAATCGAGAACGGCTCAGCAGGATACCTACCGAGCACGCACGGCACGGAAGAAGGGCTATCTTGTCGCGCAGCATGCTGTGGATGGAGAGAGGCCTGCAGTGCGCATTTATAGTGAGCCCATGAAGCGGGTTTCATCTGTTGACGCATCGAGCTCATTTCACGGTCACCTCATCCGAGGAGACGCACGCCAGCCCCTCACGATCAGGAGGTTGAAAGCGCCCAGCTGAGCTTTGTCCAGCACGACACTTTCACACTCATCAGCTACGACATAGTCGGTCCTCTGAGAGGCTGCCCAGCTCTTCGGCAGCACGGAGATAGGATGGAAGCTATTCTTGATAGAACTTATCCGCCTGATGGGATTGATATCCTTGTCAGTAGTGATGGCAGGGCCGTCACATTAGGGGTGAGCGCCACCACGACGCAGGAGCTGATTCTGGTCAGGATGCAGCAGCGTAGCCCCGAGGAAGCACGACCAAAGGAGAGGAGCACCCTAGTCTCGCCTGCTTATCAATCAGTCCTGATGCGGTCACGCTTACGCCCTCGCGGATGAAGACATTGATCAGATGCACCATCGGCATCTGTCATTACCGTCGCGATCACCGTCATCAGCAATTCAGCAATCACAGATCGTCGGAGGCAGGATCATCCCACAGCCGATACCCAAGACGACGAGCTCCATCAGCCCACTGCGTCATTCATGAAGGCACCGAGATAGATGCTGCCTAGGCTTTCGCCAGAGAACGCGCAGAGACATAGGTACCCACCGACCTCCGACGACAGCGACAAGAGTGAAGAGCCCGAGAGAGCACCCTATAGCAGGCTACTGATCGCCCCAGCTCTGTCTGCAAGCCGCCTGACACGAAGAAGAGCGGAAGGAAGAGCATCAGTGAGATATCTCAATCTTGTTTGCGAGAATCTTGCTGGAAGCAGAGATCCTCGGATGACAAGCCTGAGTACAAAGGTCCCAAAGAGGGCATGGCATCAGCAGCTCGGTGATGTAGGAGGAGAGTAGGAGGAGGATGAAGATCACCCCGACCATACCATGGCTGATGACCTCCGTATTGTTGTACACCCTCTCCCTGCCACACGGAAGAGCGGGCGGATGATGCCAAACATCACCAGCAGGTAGGAGATGAGGAAGAGTAGATTGTAGCTCTGAGGCTCAAGATAGCTCCCACCTGCGAGATCGCGATGATCGCAGCGAGCATGAGCCAGCGGTGATATCACCAGCAGCAGCCGTAGAGAGGGAGAGCTCTGAGGTGTGTGCGCTGTAGATGGTCCCTCCTGGATGATATCGTGCCAGCACTGGGAAGGCCGTATACCTAGCAGTGATCCTGATGAAGAGAGCAAAGGGCGTAAGTCCGTTAGGCCTGAGGCATACCTGCATATAGCAGTAGCTGGAGTGGTAGGAGAGTGCAATGGGATAAGATCCCAGCATGGCTGATGATAAGGCTACTTTGAGCTGACGCAAGGATATCCTCAAGCGGAGCTCCATTCCGATGGCAAACATAAAGAGAATCAGCCTCAAGTTGTTTAGCAACTGATATTAGGTAGGCTCTCAGGAAGAGTGCACCAAAAGAGCCCTGGAGACACATGACCAAAAGAGCGATGGCCCTAAGAGAATCCTGCGACGATCTCCCTGATGACGGCAGGCTGACGTATCTTGGTGGAAGACCCACCCTCATAAGACGGGCGGCCAGGAGAGACACAGGATCTGGAGGAGGAGCACCCTGATGGTGGAGTGTATATGGGTGTGTGGACGCTGGCGCTGAAGTCTCCGGAAGGCAGAGGAGAGCGTCGCGACTTCTCTGTGGGACGTAATGCCGTAGGGGTAAGTGCCTCACCTAACTGGAGCGTCTCAGAGGCAGCCACAGAGGCAAGCAGTATCAGATAGAAGACATAGGGAAGGGCCCTGTTCCTTTAGGCATGCTGTCGTTGTGTTGTAGCAGGAGCTGCGGCAGATGGAGGTACTAGTCTCATCAGCCAAGCCTCATCGTACCGCAAGCAAAGATACAAATTTCAGGAGGTAGGTAGGTCACACACTTCCAGAGGGGGATCTCACCACGTGGTACATCCTCCTATTCAGACACGTATAGTGCATATCTCAGCACGCTCCATATACATTATATATACACCTCACGAAAGGGCTAATAACTGAGGTTGCATTTTATGATTATCTTTGCAAGAGATTACATCAATACTTAAACGTAAAGCAAAAACAAGCAATGGGAAAGTTCATCCAAGAGTTTAAGGAGTCCGCCCTCAAGTAACTGCTATGGATATGGCTGTGGGTATCATCATCGGTGGTGCCTTCGGCAAAGATCATCACTCGCTGGTCAACGACATCATCATGCCTCCCATCGGCCTCATCACGGGCAGCAGCTCAGCGATGTTAGGTCGTCCTGCGTCCCGCAGAGCTTGATGCAGCAGCTGGCAGACCGGCGAAGCCATTGAGCTAAACTGGGCAACTCTCGTCCAGACGACTCGTGGACTTCTTTCATCGCCCTCTGTATCTCCTTATGATTAAGGCCATGAACGCCTTCCGCAAGAAGGAAGAAGCAGCACCTGAAGCACCTGCAGCTACGCCTGAAGATATCGGGTAGAGCTCCCTGCGCGATGAGCTGGAAGCGCCGCGGCCAGGGCTTCCCTCCCACCCTCGTGTGGTGACAGCTATCGCCCTCGAGCACCCGCTCGGAGCAGGGCTTTTCACTTTCCTCCCTAAGCCGGCGTTAGCGACCAACAGCAGAGCATACACGAGGTAAAATAAGTGAAGGATAAACCACTATTCGTTTGAGGGCGAACCAATAGTCGCACGGCATACGAACCGTAGTGGATAGCATGCGAACCAATAGCGGTCACGACGTTTGACCAGTATTAGTCCGAAAGCGAACTTATATTGGTCGAGTGGAGACCAATATGGAGACCATCCTGAGATCCTGTCCTTATTTAGAGTGCTAGTGCATCGCACGCCCAGCTCCCTCGATATACCTCTCCGAAGTGATACGAAAGCCTGCGCCTTATCGCGAGTATTCCTCTTTATCCATGGAGGAAAGTGCTTAATTTCCCGTGAAGAAAAAGTGCCTCCCACAGAGGTTTTTCCGTATCTCATGTACGTAGTCTTTAAAGACCAGGCACGCAAATCCAAATATCCACGTACGTAGATATTAGAGCCACGTACGTAGTCCAAACTTTTCTCTGCCACTGTCCATAAGTTTTTATCCCCTATGCGGAGCAACAACCCAATAGAGGTCACTTCACAAAAGCTATAGGAATCAGTCCAAAGTTATATAGCTTTCTCGCCATCCCTATAGTCTCGACCCATATACTATATATATATTATGAGACCATGTAGTGTTTCATCCTTCATTACTGTACCTTTCCTCGAAAATCGGGGTCTCTAGGCAGAGAAGTTCGAGTGAGGAAAGTGCAAGCTGTGAAGATGGCCCTGCAGCAATGGTCTCAATATAGCTAACCTCTCCTCGGGAGATCTTGCTCTATGATCCTCCCCAATGGAAGTCTCCTTGATCACAACTCGAGGAGGAACTATCTGAGGATAACCCTCCCAATCAACAGAGTCCAAAAAGTTGGCGTATCTTTTGTAATCCACCTTTCCCTCATGGGGAGAGGTATCATCTGAGGCGTCTCACCTCCTGCTCCTATCAAGAATACTCAGTGAGCATAAGCGTACCATCCCCACCTTCGAGCTTCATCATCACGGTGACGGCTCATCTTCCACCTTCATCTGCGTCCTGAGCAGCCGCTGACCGCGTCTCTCGTCGGGGACCCCTGCACGAGTTGATATGCGGTCGCTTCACGCTTGATCCATCGAGTGTAATGCATCGGAGCCGTGAGTTCCACACCATCACAGGCTCTATAAAGGCAAGCGCATTCTCATCGTCAGCCACGGTACCGGCACGATACGGCATTGGTCCTCAATGAGCTGGATGCCCCGGCGAACATCGACTTCGAGACCCGCCAAGAGAAGGACACCTTCCGTCAGCTCACCGTACGTGTCGGTACCCGGGCGACCGCAGGACGAGACTCCCTATCGGCACACCTCACGTTGCAGCCGAGCACCCATCGGCTTCGACGGCGTCATTTACTTCTACCTGATACGGCACGCATCCGCAATCGCGTGCCTTCGAAGAAGCTCTCATCAGTCAGCTTGACTGAAGATCGAAGGCCTGCGCCTCACGGTCGTCGCTGCGACAAGAGCCCCATCCAGCAGATCTGTTGACGATATCCTGCTGGGGAACCCATCGTTGCTAATGGCTTTCTACGGCCCCATGTCGCCTTACGCCTCTCTGCAAGACCCCAAGCTCAATGAAAAGACATCCAAGGCTTCAACTTTTGAGGGGCTGACCACCTGACCAACTACGAGATGGAGAGCTCCTTCTCCTCGCTGGGCTTGCTGCCTCATGAAGCACCGTGCTATGACCATCATGTATCACAGGTGGCGTACAGAACATGAATACCGACTACAAGGTGCACTCGAGGGGCTCATTGACCTGTCCTCGAGCGTATCTAAGCCCTTCACAAAGTTAAAATGGAGGCACCCTTTCTCTCCAAGGCCCCATATACTTTTCATCGAGAGGAGGCCCAGGGCCCTCCGTTACCTTATTGGCTGGGGACAGCATAGCCTGGACGGCCCACCCCATGGGCGCGACCTGGGGCATCAACCTCTGGGCCCTCTTCTCATCGGGCTACCCTGCTGATGATGCGTCCCACGGGACTCAGCTCTGACCACCGCCTGCCTTCATCATCGGATTCTTGTGGGGCTTTACGACCTTTCCACCCTCTCGGCTGACCTCGTGATCCACTCTACGTAGTGGGAGCTTATACTCTGGCCCACTCTAGCCTTAGCCTCATCGGGGCGTCTTGTTTGACTTACTCGGCCTCGCTGGGGGCACCCTCCGATAGTATCCTCATCCCACGCTATGCATAGACCTCTACACCCTTCTCACCCTACTCCTTTCCCCACAGCTCACCGATAGTGCCCTCGCTGCCCATCGACCAAGCGACGGCCTCGCAGCTGGCACGCCAAGTCCCGCGTCGGCAGCACGCGCACGTAGCCTCCAGCACCTCAGCTCACCGAGCGTCCTACCTACTATATATATAATGTAGAGTGGGGCTTGCACCATCCGCCAAGGACGACACAGGGGGAGCTATCATCGGCGCAGTGAACGTGGGAGCTTTGATCTGGAGCGTATGCCCCAGGACCCCAGGAGCCCTTTCTACCCTTGACCATGCCTCGCCCGCCGCACAAGGCAAGAGCGAAGCACGCGCCTTTGCCTATCCACCAAAGCACGGGAAGGTAATAGCTCTTTATTAGTCGTGCTGGGGACAAGGCCATCCCATAGCCTCGGCACCTGACCCATACTGACAGCGATGGCGACACCAGCAGCATATGTATGCTGGGTGCAGCCGTGCCAGTGGCTCAGGTGGATACCATCATCAGTGGCCTGCTCAGGCACTGGATCCAAGACGCACAACAGCTCCGGGCTATCGCGACTTCTCCACAAGCCACTCACCGCTGAGCGCGATATGCGCCCTGTCTATGCGGGAACAATGAGCGCTACATCGGTCTCGGGGGAACAACCGCCGCGTACGCCCTGATGATGACTCGATCTTCACCCTCGGTAGCCCAACTTTGCGTCCGACCTCGGCGTCGCTGTATCTATGGGCTTCATACCCAGTACGCCAGTAGCACCTCCTCGGAGTACAGGCTGCCGCAGCCTCTCTCGACCTACTTCAGCTATGATGCTAGCACCAGCTCTCATCGGCCCTCGGTCCTTGGGATGAGTACCATTGAGCGCCTTCTCAAAAGAAGAGCTTAAGCGGCTTCCCATCTACGTCAGTGGGATGAATCGGAGGAGGCGCTTATGGGCACGCTTTGGTCGTGGACGGAGTAGATGCCACGGGCCTTTTCACATGAACTTTGCTGGGATGCCAGCGATGGCTACTATCTGCTCCGACGCACTGCTCCAGGGCGCAAGTAGGAATGAGCCTGGGTTGGGTCGCAAGGTCGACTTCTCCCAAGGATACAATTATCTTAGCCTGTCCCAAGCGCACGGGTACAGCCCACTATCCGATGAAGTGAAGGGCAAGGGATCAGGTTAGCAAGTCACTACTCAGCCTCTCCCTCACATGGAGCTGGAGGCATGAAGCGTACGCAAGAAAAGTGCACATCGATGCAGACCGCCGGATTTCATCAACACCGTGCCTTCAAGACGCTCCGCTGGCCATGGACTCTACTGATAGCAAGGGCATCTCCTGCGCATCTACCCTCCAAGCACCACAGTGCAGGGGCTTCACCAAGGTCAAGCTCTATGGACAGATGGTCGATGGGCAGCACATCAGTGAGGAGATGGCTGGGAGACGGATCGCTTAGCTATCGAGGGCCCTGTAGCGGGTATCTATGCCCTGCGTGCGAGAGAGTTCACGCCTCCAAGAGGAGTGGGAGTTGACACCCTCGCAGCTCATCCTGGATGCCCCCACCCTGGGTCTTCGTCTCACTGATAGCAGGTGGAGGTCATCGAGGAGGACGGCACCGAGGCTTCCAGATCATGGAGCCCTCCAGCAGCCCGCACTTTACCCAGGTGATGAAGTCCGTCTCCCCTCGTCATCAAGCATCTCGCTGCCACCAGCAGCGACACCCAGCCTGTCCCTTCGCCTCTATGACGAAGCAGGCAAGCCTCGTCGAGGGCTTCAAGAAGCAGCACCGCTTGAGCTGGAGTTCACGCCCATGGAGACACGCCTTGTCCACTCTACCTCTCACCTCCCCAGGGATACAAGCAGGGCGCTACTGCCTCGCTTGAGGTAAAGCACGCGATGGGAGCAGCACCATCCGACGCAGCTACCAGCTTGTGAGGAGAGTTATCTCACGGTATCAGTCTCATCACGGGACGCGTACAGGCTGTAGGTGTCAGCCCATGTGACGCTGCAGGGCTAGAACTCAGGAGCCACCCCTGCGGACCTCACTACGTAGTAGCCCATACCTGCAGTAAGTGAAGATCCCTTCATCCAACACGTCTCTCGGCACGATACGCCTCACCTCGAGGATCCATCCACCTAGGAGCCGACACTCTGTGCAACACGTACCCTCACCACTGAGCTTCTACATCGATGACCAACATCGTCAAGAGCGATGCCTCACCAAGCAGCTCGGCAACCCTCATCACAGGTAGAGCTACCGTGTCGTGGGCAGAGGTCACAGGGCGAGGTGACGTGTACAGCGCTAAGCACCTGACGAGCTGCTGCCTACGTGACCTTCATCACAGTGATCGGTAGCCCAGAGACGCCGCCGACAGCTGTGGTTCGCTCCAGCCGAGCCTGCAACTGAGGAGAGCGCCCGAGCCCTGGAGCCAGCACTCAGCACACCTTACAGCCACAGCTCACGCCCAAGCCGACCTGACACTCAGCCCACATACCAGTACTCGTGCCTCGATCCAGCCAGGAGCCGGTTTCCGCCGACACCTCATCTGACCTCCGATGGTAGCTGAGCGTGCTATGGAAGGGCAACTTCGCCACTTTCCCCAGCTGTAAAGCCGTGTCGAGGTTCCCGGCAAGCAATGCTCCTTCGTCAAGGTCTTTGACCCGACGGGCGATGCTGCTCATACCTAGACACCTCACGCACGACACATAGGCAAACCTTTTCGCCTCAGCACCCTGTCACGCGGGCCTCTACTCGCACGCGTGCTGGATGGGTCGTGAGCTACCTGACGCCACACGCCTGATCAGCCCGATCATCAGGTGAGGTACTGGCCACAACGGATATTATCACTACCTTTTGCCACGCACTACAGAAAGTCTTACCCACGGGCACAGGCTTCACACAGGCGGGCTGTGGTGTAATTGGTAGCCACGTCAGACTTATAGGATCTGATGCCGCGAGGCGTGTCTCGAGTCCCTTCCAGTCAGCACTGAGCTAGGCGATCTACCTATCGGATGAGTAAGCATCCGCCTGCGCTTCTGCTACGTGGGACGCCGCTTTGTTTGGTAAATGCCCTCACCTTGGCTTACCTTGTGCGCGAGAAAGAAACTATAGACAAAGGGTGCTCACCGCACATGATGGTGAGCTGAGATGTGATACACTCAAGACCTGACCCAGATCATGCTGGCGCAGGGATTAGTTCATCGAATCATTATCTACCCTTTTCCTTCAGCTCTGCATTACCATGCCAATGAATTAAGTGGCAGGCGATGAAGAGAAAACAACGCCCTCCGATCGTGGTCCTCTCGGCCACAGCCACCTTCCCAGCCTCCTCCTGTAGCGCGCGCCAGCCACAGCTCGCAGATAGTCTCAGCACGCACCGCCTCGAGGAAGTGCAGGTAACCGCTACATCGCGCTTCAGCGAAGACACCCAGTGTCCTTCTTCTCCAACGTCTCAAAGGCAGCCACTGAAGTCAAAACCTCGGGCAAGCACGTCCCCTCACCTCCTCCTGCAGGAGACACTTCCGTCGCAGCGACGAGTGAGCCTGGTGATCGGTCGGCTACACCTCACCCTCCGAGCGCGGGTCGATGCAGCTGGCAGGTATCAACATCAGGCGACCAATGGCGCCGCCCGACGACCTGGAGAGAGCCAAGTCTTCTGGGCAATACGAATCTCGACATCCAGGATGTTCAGCATCGTCGGGACATCATCGAATGGCCTGCTGCCTTCGGCAGCCAGCCCTCCAACCTCCGCGATTGATCACACTTTCATGACGCCGACTCGCCTCACCCTCCCGGTGGTCTTACAACACTTCCGACGTGACCATGCCTGCGGCGCATCGCAGCACAACGAAGCCTTGCCTGGCAAGACGACCGCTGGATGGCTGGCATCGACGGCGGTGGTATCGGAGTGGCAACTCACTCAATCCAGGAGAGGATACTCGAGAACACCATCCAAGCTTCCTCTCCCGGCGTGGAAGCAGCGCACAGGTATCGCTTTGGAACGGACTTAGCCCCGAGGAGTTAGCCATGTCTACGGCCGACGCTGCACCTGCAGGGCATATGAATCCCGGCAGCACACCTCAAGATGCTCGCTACCGATATAATACGGACAATTATGAGCAGTACCACTATCAGGCGCAGCTCACCCAGCGTCTCGAGCGCGAGGGCTTTGATACTCACCCGCACAGCACACTATGCTGGGCGGGCTGGCTGGCTTTCACGGACGAGCGCCTCCTACGGGCGAAGCCCATGAACACGCTGATAGCTGAATTCATCCTCTCGTGATGAGGAATGGTGCCAGCTATCCTCGGCAAGTGATGTGCGAGTAGAAGGTAACAAGAAAATCACACTGCTCGTACCAAAGCACCTTGACAATGATTTTCGCAGGAGGTATCGCGACGCTCGACTGCAAGTCCGATCGCCCGGAGCTACCGCTGGCTGTCTACACCACTATGCGGGCGATCACCACGGCGAGCGCCTCTCCTGTCACCTCTCGCATTCTACCTCGTAGAGCCCAATGAGCGCCACTACGAGCCAAGGCAACAAGACTGATCTTCGGGCTTCGTCACAGGCGAATCCATGAGGCGTGGACTGGCCTCAACCTCTCTAAGCCACGACCTCCTGGTACGCTTCATCGATCACTGCATCGGCAGGTACTATCGACCACTTTACAAAAGAATAGCCAGGGAGGATGGTAGCGAGTAGATCGACCCTCAAGAAGACCTTCAACTTCCTCAATCCGAAGGCAGGCTCTTCTACTCAGCCCTGCACACACAGCCCATGGGCTCGGTCGCAGTAGCTCACCGGAGAACGCAATCGAAGAACCACACGAGGCTGTCAGCCCATGACCACGTGCGAGCGCCTCGACGGACTCACGCAGTCGGCTACGGCTTTCCCAGTCGCACCTTCACCGCCGCGCTCAACCCATATTACATGGACCACTCACGACTGCCCAGCTCACGGTATAAGCAGCAGAGAGTCGGCGGTAAGCTCCAGGCGAGAACGTGCGCCAGCAGCCACCGTGGCGTGCCGCGAGTCTCAATGCCCTCGTGCGAAGATCTCGCCCCATGCTCCGCTGGGATCTAGCAGCTGTCATCAGAATCAAATCACAGCACCACCCTAATGCTTGAGTGACTCAGCGCAGGGGCCGAAGCGCTGACGACCCAGAGACCGCACTCCTACCGCTCTACCACCCCAGCTGGTCCCAAGCACGCGTTGACCTCTGCTATGCATCGAGCCTCGGAAGCGGCCCCAACTCTCGCAGTACGTCGGCATGCAGTACTCGGACAACACGGGAGCCGAGCGTAGTCTTCCTCCCACCACATGCAGCCAGCCCACGCCTACGCTATGAGCTCCTGCACACTGTGCGTAGCCGGAGCATCACGTCCGCAGATCATACCAATCACTTCTCGATGCACGGCCACCGAGCAATATGGCGAGCGGGCTACACCTCGACAAGAAGGCGGCGCGATCAGACAGCTACACCTGCGACCTATCCTCAGCCAGATCCACGCCTCGGCACGCAGACCATCACGACATACTCCCCACCTTTACGGTCCATGGATCTGACCATACCTCCTTCCTCTCGCATCGTCCTGGAGCCCGTCACGCTCGTCGCCCTCATCATCTGGCTGTGCACTCGAGCACCGCGCCAGCATCTACTCTGGGCAATGCAGGTATCCTCCACCCTTGCCGCGGATACCGGATCTCGCCACAGAGTCATCTCTACGGCATGCTCGCCATCAATGCCCACTACACTCGTGACCAGCGTCATCGGCTGGACAGTGTGGCTACGTAAGTGCAACGCCGAGGAGAAGAAGTCCCCATCTTCATTATTCCAGTGAAGGCTGCGACTCCACCCGCCCCGGCCCTTCGTAGGCACAGCATCGCGCTGCTCTTCATCCATCCCTCATCCCCGAGGAAGCTCCTTGGGCTGGATGGGACCATGCGACGATAGCCTCGGTCATCGGCGCATGCTCTGAGATGGCGCGAGCGCCGCCAGCACTGGCTCTGCTGGATCATCGCGAAATGCCGCTGGCTTCATCGCACTATCAGCGGAGTGACCACATCTCCTCCTTCGGTTCACGTCGTGAACTTCGCCACCGCCTTCGCTCGGCTACCGCGCAAGTGCCAGCTGATGCAGCAGCCTCGGACAAGCACACCGTCTGGCAAGAAGTTACCATGCGCACCTACCCGCTCTACTTTGCAGGACCGCAGACACTGTCCTCCTGCGGTCAACCTTCTGAATGGGCTTTCCCACTGCAGCCCCGACGCCCTTTGCGCTCATCGACCACTGGATACTGGGCAAGAGGCCAGCTCACCTGGCCATGCATGGAGCTGTCATCAAGCTTCCGTCGCATATTCCTGACCGTCTCGCGATGCGGTCATCGACCCTGACCTGCATCTCCCTGCACGCGGATCTTCTGGCGGGCGCATCCAAGCACTTCTCAGATCAGGAAACCAACGACCCGACGAAGACCTTCACCTCATCCCATTCGCGCGCTGCGGAAGCAAGCGTCATCACCCTCCTGCTGGGTGCGGACGCCGGAAGACCACCTCCCAAGGCAACCTCCTGCACCTCCCACCTGGCGCCTCCCTTGATCGAGGACCTCGTGATGCTCACCGACGCGCTACTTCCTCCTCATCACCGAGCCCTCCACGACTCGACGCCTTGATCAAGCAGCAGAGGCCGACCAACTTCACCCAGCGGATCGCCCATCAGCCTCGGAGAGGAGTGCGCTGGCCTCTCGTGCACACTTCACTGCGCTATGCGGTGGCTCACTCGAACTCGCACCCATCGGAGAATCAGATCACCGTCCACACCACCTCATCCTCATCTATCTGGCCAATGCGTTCAGAGCAGGAAGCCCTCACCATCGTCCTCGAGAGACGCTGGATCAGCTCACGACCTCGGCGCACCGATCCGCCCACATACCTGATGGAGCTGGACCTGAAGCCTTGGTTATAGTGAGGCTGAGCTGGACGAAGCCTTTCAGCACCCTCATGCTCGTCGCTGTGCAGACGAAGCTTCCGCGCTCTTCTCTCAAGACGCTCTTCGCCCCGCGCCCTGCGGGAGCTCCTAATCCGACTCACCCCACACGACCGACCCTCGACAGCACAGCCACACACGGCCCGTCTCCTACTGCTTCTTTCTCCTCACCGCCGTGTGAGCTGCTTTGGCCACTCACGCCACTCGGGCGTAAGTACAGCAGTCACCTCGCAGACCGGCAGGGGGCTTACGCTGACTACGCCAGCCTCTATCCTCAGCCTTCGCCACGCACGACGCGTCGAGCACCGAATATCGTCTCAGCAGGCATGATCTGCCACCTCAAAGCCCCGACGACGGAGGCTCTTCCCACTCCACCCTCATCGGCACGCTCTTCCAGCGGAGCGCTGGATGAGCATGCTCCTCATCCCCGAGGAGCCACACCAGCTACCAAGGCCTCGGCGAGACCTCCCCGCGCATGCTAGGCAGCCGCCCACGCCGTCGGGTCAGCTGTGGTGAGCCAATCTCAGCTCCTTCCCTCATTCCCCTGCCACTGCATGTCCTGCCGAAGGAGCACACCATCGGCACATTTGTCACTGGGGAGAAAGCGCGCAAGGCCCTCACCCTCTACCTCAGCCTTTTGCTGCAGCAGCCATCCTCCGTACCCTTATTACATTAGGCGCAATCAGCTGCCCAAAGATGATACCGATGCGCTAACTATTTATATCCAGTCCACGCTACAAGCAAATCGCACGTATGGTAAACTATCTGAGGCTTAGGTGTGCCTCCTGATTACCCATTTATTTAAGTATTTAATAATACACCCTGATGAGTATCAATCTTCCTCCCTCTTCTCGCGTCGTCATCGCAGGCGCTTTGCTGGGTCTCAAGCCGGCACAAGCCCTCTGACTCTTCGCCTTCCAGATCGTCCCTGCAGAGGTCCACCACAACCACCACCAGTCTCCCACCATCTATATCAGGTAGCCTCATCGGGCCCGTGAGCCCAGCTCCACTGCTTTCCTCCGCAAAGCCGCCTCTGCACGCAAGAAGAACTTCATCTTCCGCACTGGCAGAACGCCGTCGATGCGCTCGAGCTTCCGGAGCAGAAGCAGCTCATCACCTCGGTGCGGCGTGCGACATCACCTCGTTGCCCTGGCATGCGGGTGGTACGAGACGAACGACTTTCGGCACGAGCAGGTCGCCAAGCCATAGCCTCCGCCGATGAACACCCTCTACGAGTCGACGAACCCGCGTAACGTCCTCCCGCAGAACATCGAGAAGGCACTGTCTCCGGATGTCCAGCCTCCGCGAACGCCAGCCTCCTCACGGTAGTGATCGTGTCGCGGTCCTCCCCGCCGACCGGCAGCGCACGCGCTGGCGTGAGATGAAGCGCCATGTCCCGCCGAAGGGCTGCCTCACCATAGAAGATGCGACTCAGCCTCAAGATCCACCCCATCGACGCTTTCACGCCCGCCTCGCAGGCGAGGAGTGAGAAGAGCCTCGCACCGCCGCCGAAGCCTGACCTCCCTGGCGTCGAGACCCACCACAACACGATGGCCACCGACTGGCGATGGCTGCGTGCTCACCTCGGTGATGGGACGAAGATGAGTCACCCATTGTCATCTGGGCCGCTGGGTGTCGCGCCAACACCGTCGAGGGGATCCAAGCCGACTCGGTCGTGGCAAGCGCATCCTCGTCAGATGGCTGGCAACGAAGTGCTAGGGCGTACCGACCTCTTTGCCTCGGGCGACCAGGTGCTCTTTATGACGGCTGATCCAGCCCACCTCAGGGGCACCTCAGATGGCTCAGGTCGCTATCCAGCAGGCAGCCCTGCTGACCAAAGAACCTCAAGGCACGCTCCTTACGGGAGGGAAAGGCAGCAGACCTGCTGCCATGCAAGACCTTGGGCTCGATGTGGCTACCATTGGCCGAAATCGCGCCGTCAATGCAGAGATTGACTGGCCAAGCGCTGGTGGCTGGCCACCGCCTGGCTCCTCTGGCTCGGTCGTCCACCCAGTGCCCATCCATCTCTCGGAGGCACCACAGGTCATCGTCCTCTCACTGGATTCTGAAACTAGTGTCCACGCCGTCGCCCGGCATCCATCCTCAAGCGCGTGTACCTGCCTGTCGATCCCTACCAGGCTAGCCAAGAGAGCTCTGCCAACCGGAGACATGCGCAGAGCAGGGTAGCTGGTATTTCCTCCGACATGATAAGGCCCACCACAAATGTACTTAGGTGTTTTACCAGCAAGATACCGCCTTGACCAATATATAGTCAGCATGAAGTAGATAGGACGCGAAAGGCAGCATATGAGATCGTTGCGATGAGTCTCATCTCTATTTGAGCGCGAAGGCATCGCTGCGCCCAGCTTCTCGACATGCCTCGAAGCGACTGACACAGTGCCTTTTCGCTCAATCGCAGGGTATTCTCTCGATCCAGTGGAGGAAAAAGCATCGTCCTCGTGAAGAAAAGCAGCTTCACGCAGTGGTTTTCTCTCGATCTACGCGATCGTAGTCTTAAAAGTACTCAGGCACGTGCAATCCAAATATCCACGGCCAGATAATAGCGTCCGCGTACGTAGTCCAAACTTATCTGCGCTCAGTCCACAACTTCTTTATCCCCACACGATGGAGCAACAACCCGAGCAGAGGTTCGCTCACACTTCGCTCAACATTCACTCCACCTCACCGCTACCCATTTCACCCACGGTCAGCCTTCATCGCATGCTGCCTACCCACTGGAGCTATGCCTTGCAGCCACACATAGCGCCACACCTCCTGCACGACTCAGTCCACCTCTTTCACCAGCTTGTCCAGGCGTGAAGGCACGGACGCTACTCACCATCAGCGCGGGAGCTGAAAATACGCGTAGTCTCCTCGAAAGTCGCATCTTTGAGGCGACGAGGCCTAAGCGACCTGGGCCGTGATGACGAGGCTACATATGACCGGGTGACTCGTTTGGCTTGCAGGGCCTTGCCCTCCTCTCTTCATGTGGTGAGTACTACCGCGTGCAGAAGTCCACGACCTCGAGCTAGCCACCTTCTGCCAAGCTATAATGAGCTAGGATGAAGATACAGACGTCGAGCTCTCGACATCGTCAACTGTGCAGCTCGGCATGCAGGTTTAACGAAGTCGCCCTCAGAGTACCTATCGCTTGCCGACGCCTACTCTCCAGCGGAAGCGTGATGAGAGCCAAGCTTCACGCTACTCCAGAACTACCATAATGAGTTACCCTAAGCGACCCATATGCTCGAGGAAGCCCGCTTCGCAGGCTGGCTACTGCCTCTTCGAGCATCGCCTGACCCAGCGGCTGGACCAGAGCGCCACCATCGGGGCGATCATGAGCCCCAGTCTCACCTCGACTTTCTACGCGGCAAAAGTTGCTAGCTCAGAGGCCTCGAACTGATGCCTGAGCGTGACAAGCTCGCAACATGAGGACATCGCCGCCAGCTCTCCACTACAACCTTGGCCTCACCTGTTTGCAACAACTACGAGTCGTGCATCATCACGGCAGCAGAATGCTCTGGAAGGATTGCCTCTCGCTCAAGCACAAGCAAGACCCGACCTTCCTCATCCCAAGGAAAGCTGCCAAGCGCTGAGATGGCTGACACTCGTGTCCCTGAGAAGCTGGTGAGCGTCTCCGCGACGTCATCGACATCCTACTAGCGCCCACCTCAAATGATCTCAACGGGACGTACACGGTTTAAAGCTACAGAAGATTCGACCGTGCATGAACAGCGCAAGACGCAACAACCCACCCCATCGACCATTGCAGAGTGCACAGATGCCTAAAGTATGCGCATCAACTGACCAACACGAAGCTGACATGGTCAGCCCTCGCAAGGACACGGAGAATATGAGACTCGCGGACTGCATCATCGCTAAGCGCGCAACCGTGATCGCCCAGGAGACGAAGCGCAAGAGCTCTGAAGCTGTTTGCAGTGAGTTCGCAGTCTACACCGGCGACAGCAGGAGACAGGTCGGAGAACGAAGAGCAGATCGAGATTCTGCTGGTCAGCATGAGCGCGGCTGCCCGAAGCCTACGCTGCAGCGCGCGCGGGAGCACGAAGACGACGCGAGTTTCATCACACAACATCAGCTGGGCGCACCAAGCAGTAAGTCCCGACAAGCACTCTACCGCTATGCAAGCAACGCATACAGACAGCATGGCCTCCTCCTCGTAGCCTATCATGACTCACCTTGCTCCTGCAGGACGTCGCGGCCTCACCCTCCCGCTGGGCAGTGTCGTATCTCATCGATCAACCGGCGCATCTATAGCGCCGTCGACAGCACTGACGCTGTGCGAGCGCACCCGCCACTTCCGCGTACCTCCAGCATCCTGACGGGCTGCGCATCACCGGACCGATCTTCCTCACATAAGCGAAGAATCCTGCAGATGCGTCTGACGATCCTGGACACTGCTGGCCATCGGCGAACCCATCTTACACTGCTTGGGCTCAGTACTATCGTTCTGTCTGCAGCGATGAAAGGCGATCTTCGCCAACGCTTCCCACTCGGCTTGCCGAGCATCTGCCCGTGCTCTGCCCTCAGCTCAGGTTTTAGCCTCCCGCCAGTAGTGATCTACGTACGTGACGCCAACGAGCGCGAAGCACGGCGCTACGATAATCGTCAGCGAAGCACCTCCCTCTACAGACGGGAGGTGCTCGCTGCTTTCTCCTTCCCTCCCATCACATCTACATCAACGCTGCAATCATGCACCATCGCAGCGTATTCTATCTCCCATGGCGCCACGCGCGCCGGCGCAGAGGCCCCTCGCCTCGCCTCGAGAAGCCCTCATCCGCCACCGCGTACGTGCAGATCCTACTATCATCGCCCCCGCGGAAGAGCCCGTACGTGGTGGTACCAGCAAGGCGACCGCACCGGACCGCCTCCACGGCGAGATCTTATCTGAGCTTCACCACCGAGGATGCCCTCCGAATCAGCTGAGTACGTGAGCTTTTGTTTACAACGACGTCAAGGCCGGTCGAGTACTCATCACATGAGAAGTCTCGACGACCTCGGCCTGAGCGATGAGGCGGAGTTTGTCCACTTCGGGCCACTGTCACAGACATCAACATCACGTCCTTCCCTCCGACGATCTGGGCGAAAGTGTCCGTCTGCCCAACGAGTCGCGCCTGAAGTTCGGTGGGATCACATCGACCAGCCCAGTCTACGCCACAGGCGAGCAGTATCGTATCAGATGCCAGCATGCACCATGGGCAGCCAGCCCCATGCGCCTCTGGCAAGGAAAATCTGAGGTCTCATGTTCTACGTCAAGCCTGCAGGGCGTCAAGACGCTCAGAAGCACTGCCTCACACCCCGAAGTGTTTCGGGCGGAGCCGCCGGGAAACTTCACAATGCCCATGCCGAAGCTACCCTCAGGCGACATGTAGCGTGCTGCTGCAGACTTTAGTCCGTAGCTCGGCCGAGCGTGAAGCCTTCACCACACACAGATCTCCAACTATGACCAGAGTGACAGCTCTTCGATAAAAGGACGCGATCAACGTCAATCCTCATCGATCCGCGCGCGATCTCTGATGTATATCTCGATGCGACTAACATCGGCAGCAGATCCGTGCAGTGAGAAGGGGCCCATCGAAGCCATGCCTCGCACGGGCGTCAGCCCATTGACTCCTAGAGTAACGCAGGAGGGTAACCGCAGCACGTCGCAAACCGCTCCATGGCTCTCGCCCGCAGCTGCATCTCCGCGCCCGCAGCGTGACCTCACCGACTCGGACCGTACTGCGCAGTGCCACGCAGCCTGGCACACAGCCTCGCCACTCGCACCGAAGAGCTCATGCGTAAGGGTCTCGGGAAGGTACTCAACAAGTACGCCTCTACTCAAGATCTGAGTTGTCAGCATAACAGCCGCTCGTAGCCGACACCCACACGATCCTCCGTCGCAAGGCTGGGCAAGCCCTGTCACGAAGCTCCTATGAGCTCACGCGTGCACCAACGCCGCCATCACGAGAGAAAGGCCATCTCCACGACTTTATCGAAGGCCTCGCTGTCACATGATGATCAAGCGAAGAGATGCACGATCTCACAACCACACACGGGTGCCTCAGTCTCTGACCAGCCTCCCACGGGCGACATTCCGCCCACTGAGCCCATCAGACAGGCTGAGCAGCCATAGGAGCTACCCAAAGGCACTGCACAGACATGTGACAATGCCGTCTCGGCAACTCTAGTCTCAAACGGACAGGATTCTGATCAAGTCCACTCTGTTAACTCTTAAATTCCAATACCATGAAACACACACTACAAAGGTAATCGAGCATATATCACCAAAATAAATCTATAACGATTTTAAACTTTCCGTGCGCCAGTCAATATGTAGATATAGCGTATTCCTTATGCACACATACAAGAGTATAAACTCTATGTATCAACGTATTGTACCACGAGAATACAGGAATCCACCAATACTGAGGAGATAATACCTCCATCTAAATGAGCACGAGAAAATTTTCTTGAGCAGTACAGAGAAAGAGCACTGAATCTGTCCCTCATCCGCTGCCTCCTCACTCAGTGGATGATTTTCTCACTGAGTGCACAGAACGCATAGCTAACCACGGGCCTAGAGGATCCCGCACTAGTCACCAGACCATAGTGGATCGCCGGCTGTACAGCCCAGCTGGATCGAATCCGCACTGAAACTTTCTGTCCACGGTGCTTGAGATCATCGCGCTCTACCGATTCCGCCATCCTGGGGGCTTCATCGGACTCGGCCGACATAACGAGCATACCGCATGAAGTAGCCGATGTAATCTATTTGCACTACTACTGGCGTGGTGCACTCCACTACTGCTCCAGCATGCGCCGCACCACGCACACTGTAGTGCACTACTGCTTTAACACCACATACCGGCAGTGTCTCATACCGCACACCACGATTAGCATGCTAGCCCTGCCCCATGATGGCATCCCACTAAGTTCTTGTAGCCATCAGCACAAGCCGCCCTCTACTCACAAAGCATCCTGTTGCAGACGTGAGAACCTCTGTTAGCTATCTCACCCCCAAGTGCAGCACCATAGCAAACGTTAGATATACATCTGATAGATCGCCTTTCTCAGATTTGCAGTGGCATGGCATCGTTTAATAAAGCTCAGCCATAACAGTTACACGCTCACCGCTCAGAAAAAGAACCTAATCACGGAGCAAGATTTTCAAAATCGCACAGCTCTTCTCTCACAACAAGGAATACAGCGCCAAAGCACGGAGGTGACGGCACTCATCTTCCTCAAGCAACAACCTCAAAGCGCAGCCCTCTGCTCGGCCCTACTGACTCCTGACAGCATTGATCTCCCACTGCTCTTTGCACACAGCCTCAAGCAGACGGGCGGCAGCCAGGGTGGCGACGCTAGAAGCACAGGAAGCATTCCTTCTCGACTACTACTACGCCCCAGGGCATGGAAGGACGCACTCGTTCCACTTTCGAATGGCTGATCAAGGCTGCAGAGAGCAGGCACATCCCTCAGCGCCTCAGGCAGCCGGTGCTCTTATCCAGATCGCATGCTGAAGGCAGCCAAAGCACCACAGGCACTCTCACCCCAGGGCTCTGGAGACAGGCCTCCTGATGCCACCCTACTCCAGCCTCTCACCACTATCGCGATGGGAAGGGTATGCAGAGGCTAACGAAGACTACCGCTATCAACACCGTCGCATATGCCAGGCGCAGAGCCAAGACAGCCTATCTGACTGTCGCCAAAGGCTCTCCCTCCTCAGCATGACGAATCTCAATGACGCGATGCCTGGCTACCATGCTGGAGCAAGCGGCTGCACCTGCTGTCCTGAGTGCGGAGCCCATCATCAGTCGAAGAGCTTGCTCTCTATGACCACACTGAGCTCCCGCGCCACCAAGTGCCGTCAGCTCTGCCCCACATTAGCTCACAACCCTGCTCGATGAGCGCGACACGCACTATACAGACCTCCTGAGACACAGCGGGTACCGACTTGAGGAGGCATCTTCTGATTTTATTAGTCCCTCTGTAGATAGAGTACGCGCGCAGGTTAGACGCGATTTTCACCTTTTACCTCTTTGCCTACGTCAGGCCATCTCTTGAGCGTACGCAGACGAAGCCTGCGCCATCGTATCATCGAGGCAGGCCCTGGCCAGACTGGTCATACGATCTTGGCGAGGGAAGTACCATCCAGCTCCTTCAAGCGATCCAGCTCAGCAAGCGGACGCGAGCGAGGTTCGGAAGTTCTTCGCCGCCATTCGCCCGCCAGCGGTAGTCGCCACCGACATATCTTCCAGCTCGCTCAGCGATGACGAAACGTCACGACGGCAGATCGCCTCGCGACGCGCTCATAGACACTCTGCCACCCACCTCCGTGCCAGTTCTGAGGCGAGGAGTCGAGGCCGCCGTCCGCCATCGATCATTGACGTGGAAGCGGTCCTCTCGCGCAAGAGCAAGGACGTATCTCCTGCGGGCTCAAAGCAGCACGCCATCCGAGTGATGACCATGCTCGGCAAAAGTCAGGCTCGAAAGCCTCTTCCTGCGACGACGCGCTTCACTGGGCGCCCAAGAGCTGCGTAGTCCCACATGCGTGCACCGAGATTCCCGCCGACGACAGGCTGAGGTGTGCAATACACCACTACGATAGACGATCCTCTTCGCGATGACAGCTGCAGACAGGTTTATGCTGATGCAGAGTGGCCTCGAGAGCTTTGCCAGAGGCATCTCCCCAACCAAGTTCAATCTCTGCAGCGACCACATGCAAGATGAACACGCATATGCTTCCTCTGAGATCCTCCACAGCGAAGCGAAAGACAGACCCTGACAGCAGGCGAGCTGCCGTGATGTCCGTTCCATCGCGCAGATATCGGAGAAGCTCGACAGCAGCTCTTATGGCTTTCCAAGTGCCTGAGTGCCGATGTATGTCAAGCCGAGAGCGAATCTCAAGAAGGAGGTCAGTCGCCGCCAAGCGTCTGCAGTCCTCTGGGCAAGTGATGATTTGGCAGCATCATCGCCGCCACCACGGCAAGCTTTCCCGCGTGCAGTCTCGCAGGCGCTGATGAGCGCAAATTGCACGAGCGAAGAGATCTCTGTCGCATATAGATATAGAATACTCACAAACGCAGCAAAGAGTGCAGCACCTCTCGATGGAAGAGTGAAAGCCCCTTAGCGCAGCTCGGGCAGCGTGGCAGACTTAGCCGCCACTTGGCATATCATCCTCACGGAACTCCTGCGGCTTAGTAAGAGATCTGCGTCTCGATCGGAGGAAGCACAGTTGCTTTCTGACCAGCTCATGGGGAGCTCCAGGCTATCGGTGAAGGCGTACCGCATCCTTCTCCGTACGACGATGAGACAGGTCGCCCCGAGTGCCTCACGGCTCCGCCAGCGCTCACTGATCGCTCAAAGTCCTTTCTGCCGAACTATGATGATCAGGATAGATGCAGCTGGTCAATCAGCTCATATCGCTCCTCAAGATAGGAGAAGAAGAGGCGCAAAGCGATCCTGAGAGGGCGATGACGAGTGCATCCCTTAGAGGGCGGACTACCCTCAGGAGCGTACGCACTGCGCGGGGCTGCTGATAGTGGATACGCGAGAAGAAGATCTCCTGATGCGTAGAGATTGAGGTTGCTGCTGATGCGCAGCTGATCGGCTGCATGTCATGTGGGCACTTCGTCAGGATGATGCAGTCGTACGATAGCGTGCAGTAGGCTCCGTAGCCCTCCGAGAGGAGAGCTCATCATCATGCAGCTTCGCCGCTGAGCATCGATGAGCAGGATGCGAAGGAGTGGACGCACGTAGCGGTGCTGGCAGTTTACCATCATTTGCGACAGGACTCACCTCGGCGCTCTCAGGAGCGCGAGCAGGTAGCGCATAGCACGGCGACGATTGCCATCGACGACGAAGCTACCGCACGGCACTTCTCGCTTGATTTCCGCTTGGGCTCAATCTCCGACTTCAGCCGTCGAGGTCAGGTCACCTCCTTCAGTCCACACGGGCTCTTTCAGCATGAAGCCACGGCTGATGACAGCGATACGGCATCGCTCACGCAGTGATCGAGACATGAGGTAGCCTGGACATGGGGGTGTCTTTCCTCTGTCCCACTGACGGTGATAGGTCCTCGACGCAGATCAAGGGAATGACAAGACTGCTGCTTGAAGTATGCCTTTGCTGGAAGAGAAAGTTGCGCAGACCTACTGACCAGAGCATATAGTAGAGAGCCACAGGAGAGCGGACAGAGGAGCGGATTATTACTTTTCTTTCTCATTACACCGAGGTAGGAGGAGAGGGAGGGCGCGAGCGAGTGAGCCAGCGCTCTCCTGTGATTAGTGCAGGATGTATATCGTAGGCACAGACGCAGAGGTGATCCTCGTATAGCGGTAGCCTTCCTGCGGAAGAACTCACGGATCTTCTTCGTCAATTGTCATGAAGAAGTCACGCAGACGTGCAGTGAAGCGGTTCGCTGTCTTCGAAGCGAAGAGCTCGTCGAGGAAGCTCGCAGACGTAGGAGCCATGCGAAAGTTCACGCCGTAGCTCATGAAGTCCAGCGAGGCGTGCAGCAAGGCGGGATAGCCGCCCCAGCCCACTCCAGCCTGTCGACCAGTCCAAGCTCCTTTGCCTGCAGCACCGAGCGCCATGCCGCGACCTCGACTCATCGGAGTCTACTGCTTCGACAGACATATCACGGCCTGTAGCGACGCGTGGAGAGGAAGCGTCTTATGCCGCGCCCTACCTCCATCTGGACTGGCAGCCCTCTTCGGAGCCTCGCGCATCGGTAGAAGCACAGCCATCGGATCACCCATACCACACATCTGCATACAGGGCGTGCACGACGACATCACTTGCTTACCCTGACCCTTTACGTCCAAGCTCTCGACGCACCAGGCAGGACACGAAGATCCCGATAGACCCCTGAGCGTCACGGACCGCGCGACGATAGCATCAGCTGCCGGAGGCAATGTAGTAGCCACCTGAAGCCGCCACTGTCTCATGGAGACGAGACGACCGTACGTGACCGACCCAGCTCTCACGTACGCGCCAGATCTGCTCCGGAGAGGAAGGCACCTAGAGCGAATTTGATGCAGGACGACAGCCTTAGCCAGTAGGGTCACGCACGCAAAGCACGGAGGTGTCATGCGCCAAGTCGCTCTCGTGATACCATCGCCATTGCAAGGACCTCAGTGATCTCCTCCAGCGAAGAGCACCTTCACCAGCATTATCCTTATCAGTACGATCCTTCTTTGTCCAGCGGATCGGGCCTGTGAGGACGTCCGACAGCGTCACCACAGGACATCATCAGCCGAGGCGACACCGACGACTGTCAGCGGAGCGAGATCTCCACATCGAGTGCGAGGGTAAGCCAAGCGTCTACATGAGGTGAGTACGCATGACAGCGTCTCTGCCCTCACCGAAAGCCTCGACCGCCATCGAGCGAAGCGGCACGCAGCTTTTCGAAATCGACGGGCACCGAGCGCTTAGCCGAGATCCTCACGAAGCCACGAAGTTCCACAGCCCGTTGGAGGCGTGAGACCGAGATCGCTCACGACTGCTCCACTGAGCTTATCGAGCATAGCGGGCCCTGCAGGTTGTCTCTTTATAAGTGCCGACCCTAAAGATAAGGTGCCTTGACCTCCGACGCTTATCCAGCCTGACGGCAGAAGGTCGTGTTTCAGCTTCAGCCCAACAAGCTCCCACCCGTACCCTGAGGGCTGAGGATAACCCACTCGCCACCGACGAGAGGCATACAAGCCTCTGGTCATAGGAGTCATGTAGGAGATGCTTAGAACTTCGAGGAGCGAAGTCCTGAGTGTCTTCACGCAGGTCTGCCGTCGAGGCCAGCGCCGCACCATAGCTTTTCGACACTACGTGGATCCCTGTGCGGGCAGTCCGCCTTCGCCTTACGGATGCTGGCGAGGGCCCAGCGAGAGCGAGACATCGAGCCAGTCTCGCTTCGCGCCCATCCGTGCTTAAAGCTTCGAGAGTTCGTCCGTGGTAGAATGATCTCAGAGATCGAGCTAAGATCGATCTTCAGTCATCGCTCCCCATCACGGATCTCGGTCGGAGTAGACCTTGAGCTGCAAAGCACCCACGACGATGACGATAACAGGAAAAAGGCGAAGATCGAGCGTGCTGATATTTGCCGCGATGAAGCCAAACGAAGGAGGCCAAGACGATCTCTCCAGCTTCTCTGAGGGCTTTTGCGTTGCAAAGGAGTTCTTCCATTGGGGTGTGGAAGCCAGTGAGGAGAGTGATAGATAAAAGTGCAGGAGTGCACTTAGCACTTACCCCTTTAGGACAAATATATAGTGAATCACTATTTGACTGTCGGAGCAAGTCAGGGCTCAGCCACATCAAAGTCAGAGGAGCATATTGAGGATATCCGAGGACCATCTGCACAGCACGGGAGCAACCTTCAAGCAAAATCCAATCTTTCAGAAGCCTCTCTACTTCTCTCTCTGACACCATACGACGCAATATGCAAGCTCCAAATTATTAGAAAAGTACCCAGGCACGCCCAGAAGCTCCCTGACATATCTTCTCCGAAGTGATACACAAGCCACAGCTTTCTATCGCGAGTATTCCTTCATTCAGTGCGGCGGAAAAGCGTCCTTCTCGTGAAGAAAAAGCGCCTACGTAGTGGGCTTTCTGTCGGCGCACGTCGTCTAAAAGCACCAGGCATCAAATCCAAATATCCACGTAGTCGCAGATATTAGAGCCACGCACGTAGCCCAGCCACTTTTCTGCCACGCGTCCGCAACTTTTTCTCCTACGTGGAGCAAGAAACCAGAGAGATCAAGAGAAAGCGATATAGCTTTCAGCACCGAAAAGCTGCAGGGAATCCAAGCAGCTATAGAATCAGTCCAAACATATAGGCTTTTTCGCTATCCTATATAGTTTCTACCCACGTACTAAAGATAACAATATGAGACCATTGACACGGTTAGGCTCACGGACCCCTTGTATATTTCACGGGCTCAGGAGATAGGAAAATCACCAGTCCACGACCTGACGGCAGAGAAGAAGGATCACTAAAGTGGTATTTTGCGCTGGCTAAGCCCTTGTGAATGGGCAGAAGCTCCTCAAGACTTCAGTACATTATAATTTAAGCTCTCTCATTCGTGGCTGCACGATGTCTTCTATCACCCCTCGGTGCTGGAGACCCTCAGTGTGACTCACCCTCGTCTCGCCGTGAGCATCCTACTCAGCAAGCTGCGCGTGGGTCAAGATATCTCGGCATCACCTTTGTATTCTTCGTCGATCCTCCGCTCACTTTCGGCGTGAGTCGACCCCGAGATGAATAGCTTGCCCAGACCCTTGGCTTGGCACTCTTCATCTCGACGCCCTCGGTGTCGAGGTGGGGCCGTCCTTCTCCTTCGCTCAAGAGTCAGGGGTGTACTATATAATACGTTAGCTGATGGTCATCGGTCTCGGCCTCACCGTCGTGGTCGCTCTACATTATATATAGTATATTCGATGCCGAATATGCTCAGGATCATGGCGGGTGCCGTGACGAATCACACCGATGCTCGCAGCGGTACAGAGCACGATGCAGGACGCCTCAGCCTCTGCCAGCTGCCGCCAAATCGCAGACCTGGCGCTCGGCTGCGCCCTCACCACCGCTCGGCGTCGTCGGGATGATCCTCGCCATACTGACCCTCAACGTCGCTGGACCCGAAGCGCCACAAGCGCAATGAGGAGGACAACTCCGCACCAATACTCTATATCACCGAGCTGGAGCTCACGAACGCAGCGCTCTTCGGTAAAGACCATCCTCGAAGCCGTCCGCCTCGAGGAGAAGCACTTCATCATCTCGCGCATCTGGCGCGGAGATGCGCTGATCATCCCCTCCTCGCAGAGACGGTACTCCACGAGGTGACCACCTCTTGGTCTTGGTGCACCCTGAGGACGTCGAGATGGAGCAGTTCTTCGGTTGCCGTGCTGAGAGCCGCGACTGGAACCGCCCCGACATCGACTGGGACGCTATCGACTCCCAGCTCTCAGCGCGGCGCATCATCATCACGAACTCAGGTCAATGGCGCTAAGCTCGGCGCTCTACGCCTGCGCAATCAGTACGGGACCGATCAACACGCGTATCGACCGTGCTGGTATCGAGATCCTCACTGCCCGACCTACACCTGCAGCTCGCGAGACCGCCTCTCGGTGGTCGGTGAAGCGTCAGGAGATCGAGCGCGCCTCGGAGTTCCTCAGGGACTCAATCAATGTCCTCGACAAAGTCGAAGCTCTTCAGCCTTCTTCGGTCTCGCCGTAGGCTGCATCCTCGGCTCGATCCCTTGAAGCTATCCCAGTGGACTGAGCATGCCGATCAAGCTCGCCTCGCTGGGGCCCTATCATCGTGGTATCTGATGGGGTGCCTTCGGTGCACTCCGCGCATCGCTACCTATATGAGTAATAGTGCCACGCAGCTCATCACAGCACTCGGCATCATCCTCTACTCCTCGCAGGGCTGAGTACCGAGCTCGGTGGCGAGCACTTCTTCGAGATGATCATCCACGGAGACGCCTGCTCTGGATTGGCTTTAGGGCTTTCATCACCCACCTCCGACGAGATGGCTGTCCGGCTCTCTCGCTCTTCGGCTATAAGAAGACGCGTGCCGAGATCACTGTCGGATGCCTGTGGCGTGATGGCGAACTCCATGGCGCTGGACTACGTGATGTCCATAAACGAGTCGCGCTCCAGCTCCGTAGCCTCTGCTATCGTCTCATCCGTGGGGACTGTTCGTACGTATCATGTCTGCTCAGATCCTCCTGAGCTTCTTCCCCAATCTCGACTATATGCCTCAGCAAGACGGACTCATCGTCTCTCGGGAGGGATGGATAGCGTCACCCTCTGCGAATATCAGGCGAATATCGCTGGCCATATCCTTCGACTACGGGCTCGAAGCTACTAACGCACGAGGATCCTACGCCCTGCCTGCACTGCGAGCGCCTTGGTATCGAGCACTGGCCAACGATCCCTCTCAGCTTGCGTGCAGTACTTCCGAGGTGCTCTCTCAGGGTGGCGGTGAGATCCTAAGGGCTACGACGAGGAGAATATGGCCGCGACGGTCGTCCTCCTCAATGTGGCATCATGCTCCATCGCTGAGCCTCGCTGAGAGCCGAGGCTCAAAGCGCATACGTCGCCAATCACTGGCGACCACGCCTATCTACCCCGACTGCCGTGCCTCCTTCATCCGCCCGATGGTACGAGGCTATCGCCGCTGCACGAGCAATGGCGTCGAGGTCTGTTCTATACCGATATGTAGTGAGGTAGAGATCGCCCGCCATGGTGAGGCTACATCGCATCAACTATGCCGAGACCTGGAGCTGCTACGAAGGCGGAAGCCGTGCACAGTGTGGCCATGTGGCACCCCATCGAGCGCCGTGAGGCCATGTCGAGGCCAGGGCACGAGATCCCCACCACTTACAAAAGACTAATCACAAAAGAACTCCTATCCGAATGAAGTTCATCTCCTGGAATGTCAACGGCCTGCGTGCCGTCTTCACCAAGGGTTTTTCCTGATATCACAAAGAATTAGAGTGCTGACTTCGTCTCGCTACAAGAGACGAAGAAGATGCAGGCGGGTCAGCTGATGCCGACCTGCCCGCTACATTAGCTACTGGAACTATGCCGTGAAGAAAGGCTATTCTGGTACCGCCATCTACACCGTCATGAGCCTCTCAGCGTCGCTACGGCATCGGTATCGAGGAGCACGACCAAGAGGGTCGCGTCATCACTCTCGAGTATCCAGACTTCTACCTCGTCACGGTCTACACGCCGAATTCTGCAGGACGACCTCCGTCGCCTCGACTACCGCGTGACGTGGGAAGGACGCCTTCCGCTCGTACCTCGGGGCTGGATGCGAAGAAGCCCGTCATCGTCTGCGGCGACCTCAATGTAGCGCACAAGGAGATCGACCTGAAGAACCCCCAAGTCCAATCCCGCCGCAATGCGGGCTTCACTGACGAAGAGCGCGGCAAGCTGCAGGAGCTCCTCGATGCGGGCTTCATCGACACGCTTCCGCTACTTCCATCCCGACAAGCGGACATCTACTCATGGTGGTCATGTACCGCTTCAAGGCCCGTGAGCGCAACTCAGCTGGCGTATCGACTACTTCGTCGCCTCGAGCGCCTCGCTCCCCGCCTGCAGGGGTGCCGCCATCCACACGGAGATCTACGGCTCGACCACGCTGCCCCGTAGAGCTCATCCTCGACTAACCTACCCAGAGATCGATCCACCATCACCCATGATCCTTTGTATCGAGACCTCCACGACGAAGTGCAGTGCCGCCCTCGGTCGTGGCAGAACTACTCGCTTCACGCGAAGCTGGGTCCCCGGCAGTAGGCGCTGCAGCCCTTGCCCCCATGGTCGACGAGCTACGAGGTCCTGCCAGTCACGAAGGGGCTTCCTCTCGGCTATCGCCGTGAGTGCAGGCCCTGGTAGCTACACGGGACTGCGTATCGCTTCGCTTGCCAAGGGCCCTCTGCCTCGGCCATCGCGTCCCCTCATCGCCATCGACACGCTGGAGCTGCTGGCGCATCAAGCACAGTGCGCACTCCCGAGGGACGTATGCCACGCTCTTCCTCTGCTGGATGCCCGGCGAATGAGGTCTATGCCGCAGAGTTCACCCACACCGGGAGCGTGCAAGAGGATGACTGCAGCGATCCCTGATCCCGAGTTCGCCTATCTTCGGTGCCGCCTCAGACCCCATACTCACTGCAACGTGGTGCGACGAAGGCCCGTGGACTGCGGCCATGAGACTGCTATGAGTGTGGGACGAAGGCTTTGCCCCACGGCGGAGGCTATGATCGCTCTTTGCCACGGCAGCCTTCGAGCGTGAGGACTTTTGACACAGCCTACTGGACGCCCAACTACCTCAAGGACTACGTCGCCGTCATCGCGAAGAACAAGGTCCCTCAACCGCTAAGCACTCATGCCCCAACTCCCCCGACCAATCAAGTCAACCTCACTGGGTGGAGCTCTGACCGAAGAGCCGAGGCGTGCACTATCTCAGCGCCCGACTTCCCGAGGTGCGCACTGCGCTCAAGACCGAGGAGGAAGTCACGGGCGCGAGGTGGTCGTCCCTACCTCCAGCGACTCTATCATCGCGTCGTCGCTCGCGGTCGAAGCAGGATAGCGCTGGAGCATCTGCACGCGGGAGCTCACATCTCACTCGCTGGCCGTATCGAGTGCGTCCGTGAGACCGACCGCGAAGGGCTGAGAGCACCAGCACGGAGATCGTGGCGCTCAGGTGCGCATCATCAGACGTCCCTCCGCCCCGACCACCAGGGAGGAGCAAAAACCAACCGCCCCCATCCTTCGACGCCCAGCGCTCAGCCCGCTGAAGACGAGGATCCACTGAGCTAACCACTCACACACAGAGAAGAGGCACACCAGCATAGGGTCAGATGACCCAGCCTGGTGCCTCTTTTCGTGGTATGGATATACCCACAGGATACCACCGATCCCTCATCTCACGCAGGCGAGTATACACTCTAAATTATCATATCATAGATCACCTCCATAGAGCTACTCCCTCGCGAACATACGAGGGCAGATGTAACCTCAGATTGGTCAGACGCGAGCTGACCATATTGCTGGTTGCGTGACCTATATTGCGTTGCACTGATGACCTATATAGGTCAGCCCGCTCGACCAATATAGGTTGTCCTTACCTTCTTCGATAGGGATGAATTTCCACTGAAAATCATTCCAGACCGCACCTCGGAGGTGCAGGACGTCCCTTCCCTTTTCCGATGTCTATCCCCTCCCTAATAGGTGGACTGAATTCCTAAATTAAACCCAGACAACGCACTCATTTCCTTAAATTATATAGGATATAAGTAGCTATTGAAAAGGAAATACAACGTATTATCTTTTTATTTACATTGCTCTTGCACCTCACCCCAGCCCTATTACTTTCATAGGGAGTGAGATGCACTGAAGCACTAACCTCACCAATGTCTCTACAGATTATGGGAACCCAGCTACGTAACCTCATCGTGAGTCTCGATGCTACTCATCGGCTCCGTGACGGCCGTTTGTGCCCAGACGATCCTTGTCCAAGGAAGGTACTTGACCTCAGAGGTACGCCCTGCCGAAGGTATCTGTCACGGTCAAGCTCGACAACTCCACGCACGACGACCGACAAGGAAGGGAAGTTTCTCCTCCAAGTCCCTGGAGAAATCTCGTCGTCGTTCTCACCTCACGGGCAAGAAGACCACCGAAGCCCTGCTCACAACTCACTCTCATCGAGATTACCCTCGAGGATGGTGGAGAGCAGCAGAAGGGCTCTGCAGTGACGACCATGCGTCAGACGACCTCTATCCAGACCAAGTACTATCCGCTCTGGGTCATCGATGGTGTCGTCTATAGCAGAGACAGCGACGTTCAACACCACTGACCTCGTCTCCACCGACGCCAAGCGCCTCATCGCAGCAGCTCTCCCTGGGCTCTCCGAGCGCGATATCGAGAGCTTCACCGTCATCACCGATGCCCGGCGACGGCTCTCTATGGGAACCAAGCTACCGGTGGTGTGATCTCCGTACGCACCCGCCATGCAGGCCAAGGCATCAACCGCTTCACCTATACCTCACAGCTCACCTACCGCTCTATCCCTCCTACCGCAGAGTTTAACATCCTCAACTCGCAGGACCAGATGTCGTGCACCAAGGAGCTTGAGGGCGGTGGCAGCCTCTCCCGAGACCGTGCTCTACCAGACGCGCTACGGGTGTCTACGGGCTGATGTACGACAACGCGATCACAGTATAAGAATAAAGAGTACCTGCAGACAACACCCTCGAGGGGCGCACCTGCTACCTACAAGAAGCTGAGATGCGCTACCAGACTGGTTCAAGGAGCTCTTCCAGCACAGCATCCGTCATCAGCACACCGTCTCGCTGGCATCTGGCGGACAGGTGGTCGAACTTCACGCCTCACTGGCGCACGCATCGACCCAGGGTGGGCTGAGGTACAGTCGGAGAACACCTACCTCTTCAACCTCAACGCCACCTTCAAGCCCCACCAAGTACTGGACCTTTGGGACGATCGTCAATGCATCCTACACTCCGCGATCATGACGGTGGGACTTCCACGCCCTCCTCGGTAGCACAGACGCTCTCCTGCACGATGGATCCACGCAGTACTACCTCTATGAGTTCGCTCTCAACATCAAGGAGGAGATGAACCAGAACTACCGCGATGTCGATGCTGTGAACGTCCGTCTGCAGGCCTCGATAGCCTACCGCCCTCAACGAAATTCAACGCTTCGCTCCTCGGCTCGATCCAGTACTACAATGACCTGACAGAATTCATCCACACCGAGAAATCCAACGCCTCCTAGAGCGCTTCCGTGCGATGAATAAGCGTCCTCATCCGCGACCGAAATAGCTACCTCTACAAATGCCAGCCGATGACGTCTATGCCGTACCCGGGTCGTCGCTGCCTCATGGGGCTACTGCACCATCCAGGAGTACGCTTCACGCCGCTTCGACCTGCAGGCCTCGTGCACCTATACTCGACACTACCTTCGCTGAGGGCGAGCATGCCTGACGCTCGTCGGGGTGCAGACCTCACGATTACCCTCGAGCGTAATGGTTGGGCACAATGAGTATGGGGTAAACTTCGAGATCGGTCAGCTGAGCACCTTTGACCCTGATGCTCTTCCACTGGCTCCATGATCGTCGCAAACAACTACTACCGCGCTCGACGACGATCTATCGTAATGTCTCCTCCTCGGAACCTCTCGTATAGCTACCTCGGTCGCTACACCCTCGATGGCTCCTTCCGCTATGAAGGACGAACCGCTTCGGGAAGTCTCGTCTGGTACGCTGGATCCCCACTGAACGTAGCCTCGGCTGGGACGTCTCAAGCGAATCCTTCTTCCCAGCCTCAGCCCCCTCTCCTCACCTCCACACGTCTCTCCTGGGATGACTGGGACACTCCCTCTGTCTGACAACTCCCACCAGCGCATCAGGGCTACACTCACCTTTCCGCCCAGGCGACCACAGCTCTCCTCGTCGCTCTATATCAGTGAACCCGCTAACCACTGACCTCACCTGATGAGAAGATGTATAAGGAGCTGAACTGGAACCTCAACTTCGGACTCTGAAGGATCGCATCGGCGTATCGCTCACGTCTCTTCTCGCGTCAGGTCGATGACCTCGTAGACATCTCCCACAATCAGGTACGGGCGGCTTCTCAAAGCCCTCACGGCAACGTGGCCTCCATGGAAGCTAAAGGGTGTCGAGCTCTCGCTGACGACAGCAGAACGTCAAGACGCAGAACTTCTCTTGGACGACATCCTTCTCCTATGCCTCGCAATACGAATAAGGTGACGGCCTCCTCGCAGTCAGGACGTCCCGCTGGTAAGCTCCTCAGCGAGTGCTGCCCATGAGGCTATCCTCTGGCATCGGTCTTCTCATCCCCTTCTGCATGCTCGAGCAGGCTCCCCCTCTTCTACAACAGCAAGGGGCAGATCGAGGCGTGACCACATCAACTTCAGTGCTACGGAGGATCTTGACTACCTCAAGTACTCGGGCACGCTCACACCTACCGACCAAGGGGGCTCAACAATAGCTTCCGCATCGGCAACTTCACGCTGAGCGCCCTATATCCTCTACTCCTTCAGTAGTATCAAAGCGCCTGCCAGCTGAGTTCAGCACCACCTACTCACGACTCACGAGGTCCCTCGACTGAGTCTCAACCGTCGCTGGAAGTCCTGGTGATGAAGAGCACACCAACGTCCTCCCTCCATCCCCACGGCAGATCAGCGCAACTGCTACCCCAATCTCTCGCAGGCCATACGACCTGCGACTACTCCGACGTGCGTATCGCTCGCTGCGACTACATCCAGCTGCGTGACGTATCACTCGGCTACTCTCATCCCCAAAGAGCCTCCTCACGAAGAGCTTCCTCTCCTCTGTCGATCCGAGCTGCAGGGCCTCAACCTCTTCCTCATCCACTCGGATAAGAAGCTCAACAGTGCGCTCCCCTACGCCTACTCCCACTCTGCTCATCTTCACCTGCACATGGTGGGTATGTAGTCATCGAAATACTTAGAAGCTATGAAGCCAATCACGACTTTCAGCCTTGGTGTCACACTCGTCCTGTCGATGACACTCATGCAACAAGTTCCCGATGAACCCCTACTCCTCGCTCGTCGAGCCCGACAATCGCGAGCAAGATAGAGAAGCTCCATGAGTAGTGCCTACTCGACCTCTTCGATAGCCCACCTCACGGAGCTCCCTCCGATAATATCCAGGGATGACGGGTGAATAACCCTTACACGAACCAGTTCTGTGAGAAAGCCGCCTACTGGGAAACCATCGTAGAACTCTGACGGGCCTCTAGTGATGCGCCCCACCTCATCTGGCAGAACACCTATAACTCCATAGCGCATGCTAACGAAGCGCTGGAGGATAGTAGAGGCTCCTCGGGGGAGCATAAAGAGGAGCTACAGGGTATCAAGGGAGGCTCTCTTGGCTCGTGCCTATGGGCACTTCTGTCGGCCAACTCTCTGCCTGCCCCACGACCCTCGCGTCCAGCTCCACGGATCCTGGCATTCCCTACATCAAGAAGGCGCGTAGTCAACCTCCAGCTCAACCACCCTCGCGGTACGATGGCGGAGACCTCATGAGCAGATCGCTGCTGACCTGAGGCAGGGATTCCACTTCTCGGAGAAGTATTCGAACTATACGGACAAGGAGAAGAAGTTCCACTTCATCGCAGCCTCTGCCCATGCCTCTCGCCGCGCTTCTTCCTCACTATCAGAAGTGGACGGAGGCGATAGCAGCATACAGACAAGGTGCTGGGCTCGATCCCAAGCTCGTCCTACGCAACTGGAAGGCCTTTCTACAGCATCCCTCGTGCCGATGCCTCCTTCGCACTGGCCTACTACGACATCAGCAACCCTGCGAACCTGCTTACCGTCCCCACCTACAGCTACTACCCGCGGCTCGTGACGGTGGGACAGCCTACTACAATACGCGCTTTACGCAGTCGCAGGAGCTGACGCTCACCGAGACCTCTTCAGTGAAGAACATCTCGTACTAGGACCCCTACTGGTTCCAGCCCCTTCATCTATACCGAAGGAATATCAACAAGACGGTCCATGCCTAAAGCTCCCCACCTTCCCCCAGCAATAGCATCCAGACGATGAGACACCCCTTCACCACCGACGAGACGCTGCTGGTACGTGCCGAGGCTAAGCTCCATCTGGGTAGTGAGTCACACGCTCGCATTGGAGGATATGAACCTCTGGACTACGAACTACCTCAACGACGGGAGAACAACTCACGCCAGAAGAGCTTCACCCAGCAGGAGATCGTCGCCTTCTACTCCGCCCTGCCCATCGACTCGAAGGAAGGCCTCGATCCGCAAGGCTTTTCAAGTGCACTTCACCATCGCTTCGGATGAGGAGAATGCCCTCCTGCAGCACCTCCTGCAGTGCCGCCGCATCCTCACCATGCACGAAGGTCTGCGCTGGCAAGATATCAAGCGCTTCGGTATCCCCATCTACCGCCGCCTCACAATGGCTACCGCTACATCGTCCAGACAAAGCCCTGGTCGCGATCCTCGCCACGCCATCCAGCTCCCCAGCCACAACGAAGGGCGCTATCACTCCCAATCCGACTACCAACCAATTGACTACGCGCTGAAGAAGCTATTTTCTCCCCTTGCAGCCCTCGCACTCACAGGGCTCACGGGTTGCGACGTTGATATAGACTCTGTACAACCCAGTCGGCAGGGTCGTCGCGAGGCACGACGGTCGGTAGCTTGCCTCGCCTCGACCGCTATATCCAGCAGGCCTTCGCGAAGAAGTACAATGTCGATATCGCCTACCGCTACGATGACTGAAGGTCACGGACCGCCGCTACCCTCGCCCCAGTCAAGGAAGAGAAGGCGCTGGAGTACCTCAACCTCATCGACTATATGTTCTTCCAGGTCTACAAGCCTCTACTCCCGAGGGCTATCTACAGACCCACACGATCACGTATCTGAATCTCTTCGGCTCCTCAGGCTACGCCATCGACCGCCGTATGGCTGGTGCAGCTCCACAGGGGATGATCTGGATCTACAACATCAATGAGCTGAATACGGTACACAGGTACCGTGCGTCGGACTATCAGCGTGCTCTCTACGAGTCGGCTCACACGCTCACGAAGAGCGAGCCTACCCACCTGAGTTCGACAAGCTCTCCGCTCTGAGTATCGAAGCAGGATGCCTTCAGCTACTGGTGGCGTACGAGGGCAGAATGCGAGCTATGCGGGCTTCGTCAGTGACTATGCCAGCACCGATGCGATCGAAGACTTCGCCGAACTCTTCGCCTCACTACATCCTCGACAGCGACAGCGAGTGGGCTGACCGTCCGACAGTGCTGAAGGCAAGAAACCGCCCGACGCCAAGTACACCGGTCGTGAGATCATCGAGAAGAAGGTACGATCATGGCGAGTACCTCCGCTCTCGAGTACTCCGCCGACCTCGACAGATACGTGCCGAGGCTCAGAAGCGCCTCCCTCTGGTCGCATCAATGGACTTCACCAAATATCCTAACGGCTACTAACTATGCGCTACTACCATATCTTGGCCTTAGGCCTCTTCACGCTCTTCACATCCTGCCGGATGTGGCCGAGGACATGCCCAGTGGTGATAACTACGTCTCGACAGCTATCGCTGAGCGACACCCAGAGCCTACGTCAGCTCCTGCGCTCCAGTGAGTACGGCTGGATGCTGACGCTCGTCCCTGGACGGGCAATCACGGTGGCTCAACCTCAGCCTCAAGTTCACCTCCGACAACGAGGTCACGATCTTCTCCGAAGAGTCGCCAGACTCTCTACCTCCAGCTACCACTTCTCTCAGAAATGGTGGGGTACAGCTTGACCTTCGACTACCTTCAATGATGCTCTGCATCAGTATTCCAATCCTCAGTGGGGTATCCCCGTAGCTTACGATGGCGACTTCGACTTCACGGTCCTACGCGTCAGCGAAGATGGGCGGACGATCACCCTACGCGGTGGACATACGCAGGGAGAGATGCAGCTGAGCGCGTCGACGAGAATCCCCATAGCTACTTCACCAAGATCACCGAGACCAGCAGGCTCTGAAGGGTAAAGGCACCTTGCTCCCTTCAGCCTCGGTGGCAAGAGGTCGCTGTATCGATCTTCGGCTTTGCACGCCAGCTCTGGGTACGCTATGACAATGAGCAGAAGCTGCTACCCTTCGCCTTCACAGACAAGGGGCTACGCCTGCTGACGCCCTTCACCATCGGCTCAGACACCCTCCGCACACTGGAGCTCAATGCGATAAGACGGCAGTCACGACACAGGATGGCAAGCAGACCTCCAGCCTCTACACAGGACGTATGACCTCGGAGCAGTACACCATCCTCTCCTATGCGAGCTCTGCGACGGCATGGTACTGATGCACTGAACCTCTTCACGCAGGTGCAGGGAGACGCAGCAGGGTGACGCTACCCTGGTAGCTTCGGCACGGACGTGTACTTCGGTCGCACGAGTGCCAGTGATGCCGAAGATCTCGCTCTTCTTCCAGATCACCTACTGGCTGGATAAGAGTCGGGAGCTACTACATGGACTTCACGTCGATCTACGGACAGCCCTCGCAGTTCCATTACGACGCGCATCATCCAGAAGGATATCTCTTGGCTCTTCGGTCACCGCGCCTTCGACTGGTATCTGCAGTCTGTCACGAGACACTCGCCCTACTCCATCGAGGCCGATCTCGGGTGACGCAGACCATGTGCGCATCAGCTCGGTAGCCTCACCTCGACCCACTGGATGCAAGCAAGCGTCCCCACGCCCCACTACTAATTAGTAGAGACGCATTCAGCAAAAAGCTGAGGCGGTGCCCCGCGTGTGGGGCACCGCCTCGGTACTTTTTAAAGCGACAGAAAAGTACTACTTGAAGGGTACGACCTGAGATCGAAGCTTTATTCTCAGAAGCTCTTTGACTCCCTTCTCTATGATCTTCTGCATACCATATGTATCTTCAGGGATCAAAAATCCTTACAGCCAGCGAGGAAGTCATCGAAGTAAGCATTCCAGTCTGCATACTTGGCCTGTGCCAGAGGTACGAGCGAAGAGATGTAAGCATCGACTTCTTCGCGAGTCGTGTAGCCAGCACGCAGACCAGCCCATGCGATATAGACGCCACGCTCAGTCCCAAGCCTTGTGTTCACCTTCTGAAGATTTTAGGGTATCCAACAGCTCTTTAAGGCCTACACTATCGGTGACACCCCAGTCTTTGCGTAGCATCGTGACGACAGAGTCGACGCTTTGACCTTTATAGGGGTTGATAAAGTATTCCTTATAGCCTTCAAGCTTGCTGAGAGCTTCACTCTTGATCTGCGCATCGAAAGCATCTACACCATCGTGATCACTATAGAAGTACACACTGCCCAGCAGCGTGGGACGCAGTGCATCGTAATCAGCCGTGTTGTCACCGCACGAAGCGAGACCACAGACTGCGGCTACAGCCAAGAGGGACTACTCTGAAGAAATTCTTGAGCATATGCAAAATAGTATAAGTGTTGTTTTGTCTATCTCGACTATTGGAAATAGCTTTCATACGAAGAGAACAAAAATTAATACTAACGACGGCACTTGATATTTCTCTTCTCTGGAAGCAGGCTTGAGGGGCGAACCTAAGCATACCATAGAGTTCTCATTCCTTGTGATCAAGGGAGACGCTCAGCATCGGCCTGCTCCCCTACTCGAATGAGGTGAAAGACGCATTCACGTAAGCTGAGGCGGTGCCCATGTGGGGCACCGCCTCAGCTTTTAGAGCGACAGGGAAAGGACTACTTGAAGGGCACGACCTTGTAGATCGAAGCTTCATTCGAGAAGATCCTTGACAACCTCTTCAAATTCTGCTGCACCACCGTATTCATCCTGGGGGTCCCAAGCCTTACGACCAGCGAGGAAGTCATTGAAGTAAGCATTCCAGTCTGCATACTTCGCCTGTGCCAGAGGTACAAGAGAGCGTTGTAGCATCGACTTCTTCACGAGTAATAAAGCCTGCACGCGAGACCAGCCCATACGATGTTTACACCACGAGCCCAGTCCCAAGCCTTGTGCTCACCTTCAGACTTCAGCTTTTTCGAGCTGTTCCTTGAGACCAGCACCATCGGTGATCTCCCAGTCGTTGCTCAGCATCGTGGTGACATTACCGACGCTCTCGTTTTCGTAAGGATTGAGGAAGGCTCCTTGTAGCCTTCGGCCTTGCTAACAGCAGCGCTCTTGAGCTGTGCATCTACAGCGTCTACACCACCGCAACCACGGTAGAAGTACACACCACAGCAGCGTGGGACGCAGTGCATCGTAATCAGCCGTTTTGTCACCGCATGAAGCGAGACCACAGACAGCGGCATACAGCCAGTGAGGCTGCCTAGAAGAAATTCTTGAGCATATGCAAAAATGGTATAGTGTTGTTCTGGCTATCTCCACCTTGAAATAGCTCCATACAAAGGAACGAAATTAACACCAATAACGAGGCCTCATAGATAACATTTCCTAACGCCATCGTATGGAGGGGAAAGTGAGGAGGCACAATGTGATGCCACCCATACAGTCGCAGCCGAGGAGCCCACAGATGGGCTCTCGGCTGCACTGTTCAGTTAGTCCGGCTCTGTCTGCAGAGCTTACTCGCCGTCAGTAGCTTAGCCTTGAGCTCAGCGACCGTAGGGATCGACGATGTGGTCATCGTAGTCCAGTGATCTTGTCGATGATACCACCAGGAGTGAGCTCGATGATGACGGTTAGCTACCGTCTGGATGAACTCATGGTCATGGCTGGTGAAGAGGACGTTCCCCTTGAAGGTCTTGAGCGTATTGTTGAACGCCTGGATCGACTCAGGTCAAGGTGGTTCAGTGGGGCTATCGAGGACGAGCACATTTCGCATTCTTGAGCATCATACGCAGATCATACAGCGCATCTTCTCACCCCAGAGAGGACTGAGGCGCTCTTGAGGATCTCCTCACCGGAGAAGAGCATACGCCCAAGGAAAGTCCTCGAGGTAAACTTCGTTGGTGTCGGCAGCGAACTGAGAGACCACTCGACGAGGTTCATATCCGTATTGAGTACTCGAGTTATCCAGTGGTGGGTAGGCTTCTGGTGATGGTCTGTCCCCATTCTGTAGGTCCCTTCGCTGGCCTTCTCGCACCATTGATGATCTGGAAGAGGGCGGTCATCGCACGAGGGTCACGGCTGATGAAGCGATCTTATCGTCCTTCTCTACGTTGAAGTTCAGATCGCGGAAGAGCAGCGTACCATCATCGGCATAAGCCGTGAGGCCCTGTGACTTCAAGGATCTTGTTCCCTGGGTCACGGTCTGGAGTGAAGATGATACCTGGGTAGCGACGGCTACTGGCCTTGATCTCTTCGATGTTGGGAGCTTCTCGAGCATCTTCTTACGGCTCGTGGTCTGCTTGCTCTTAGCGACGTTGGCACTGAAGCGGCGGATGAACTCTTCGAGTTCCTTCTTCTTTTTCCTCAGCCTTCTTATTCTGCTGCTGTTGCTGACGCAGAGCGAGCTGGCTGGACTCGTACCAGAGCTGATAGTTACCAGCAGAACTGCTGGACGCGACCGAGTCAATGTCCACCGTGTGCGTGCAGACCGAGGTCAAGGAAGTGACGGTCATGGCTGACGACAAGCACCGTCTGCTCATACTCGGAGAGGTGAGTTCTCCAGCCAAGTCACCGTCTCAAGGTCAAAAGGGTCATTGGTAGGCTCGTCGAGAAGGAGGTTGTCGGAGCTTACCGTAGAGTGCACGTGCCAGGAGGACGCGCACCTCTCTCACTCACCAGCTAAGCTCCTTCGCTGAGCTTGTGTGCTGGTCTTCCTTGATACCGAGACCGCTCAGAGCATGGCAGCATCGCTCCAGCATTCCACCCCTCCATCTCTGCGAACTATCTTCCAGCTCAGCGACGCGATTGCCATCCTCATCGTTGAAGTCGGGCATAGCACAGCGCGTTCTTCTCCTCCATGATTGCCCAGAGGACGCCAGCCCCATCAGGACCGGTATCCGCAACGGTGAAGGCATCGAAGGCGTGGTGATCCTGGCTAAGGACCGAGAGACGCTCACCAGGACCGAGGGTGATGCTACGACGCGTGCAGGCTCAAGCCCACCGATGGTACGCAGGAGGTTGACTTACCAGCACCGTTGGCACCGATGATGCCATAGCAGTTACCTGGGTGAACTTGAGGTTGACGTCTTGGAAAAGGACTCGCTTACCGAACTGTACGGCGAGATCGCTGACTGTGATCATATTGCTTCTGGTTTATTTCTTCTTATCTGCTTGGAGAGGGTGCGCGAAGTACATCAGGGGATTGGCTACGTAAACCCTGTACTATAATATGTGCTTCTGTGGAGTTATTTATGCCAGGAATGCCCTCGTACCCACTAATGCGGGCATGCGTAAGGTGATACTTTGCTTTTTGAATGGCACGTATTTACTACGAGACTCCCGCATCAAAATCGCCTCCTCATCCGCAAAGCCGTATGGAGGCAGGCTTGATTTGCAAACCACTATTCGTTTGGAGTGCGAACGACTAGTTGCATCGGGGTAAGCCCTGCGCCTTATCGCGAGTATTTCTCTTATCCAGCGGAGGGAAAAGTGTCGCTCTCGTGAAGAAAAAAGCGCCTTCCGTAGTGGCTTTTCTGCTATCTATGTACGTAGTCTTAAAGACCAGGCACGTAAACTCAAATATCCACGTACGTAGATATTAGAGCCACGTACGTAGTCAAAACTTATCTGCCACTCGTCACAACTTTTATCCCTACGCAGCGCAACAACCTAATATAGGATGAGGGTATGAACCTATACTGATCCGTGCGACGACCTATATAGTTGACTCAGCGACCAATATGAGGTCTCGCCCGCCCGTCACATACATCAGTACCCTCCCGCTGTGAGGGGAGCCTATCAGTCGAAGGAGCATAGGCCACTCAGTGCTACGCTGATAATGTGGTACCTTTGCAGGCACGACCGAAGCACGGGGCGTTATACGAAGAGAGGGCTGGGCGCTCCATCGACATAATAATATAAGAGCAAGTCAAGGATCGTGGGGCATGCGCCATTGGCAGGTCAATCGTCATTTCCTCAAGGTACTGAAGGTAGTAGCATGGATAGCTGCTACCCTCTTCGTCTTACTCTATCTCCTCCCTCTCGGACTCTTCCGCATCCCCTGCCGTGCAGAAGGAGGCTGCCAGCCGTGCAGCAGGCCTGCTCACCGAGATATTTGACAGCCCCGCACAGCTGGAGCGTGTCGAGCTTATGTCCTGGACGAATGTCGAGGCGCATCGCGTCGTCGTCCTCGACACCGCTGGGCGACGTATGCTCACCGCAGACCGCCTCATCGGCGGGATCTCCCTGAGCGACCTCATCACCCAGCAGGAGGTACGCATCACCTCTGCCCGACTCTTTCGAGGCGGATCTCCGGCTCATCCGTGACCCGAGAGACAGGACGGCTGAATATCCAGCACCATCGATCACCTCTCCTAAGCCCAGGCTCGGGCAAGTCGATCCCCGTAGACATCAATAGCATCATCATACGTGACATGCGTCTCTCTCTCAGCGAAGCCGAGCGGGAGCGCCTCGTCATCAATAAGCTCTCTACCCGCGTCCGCCGCCTGCGCTTCTCGAGGGGCTATATCGGCGGGTGCCATCGACGAGCTGAGCTTCACCACCGATAAGGGCTTCACCCTCCTCGCTCACTGGACAAGGGAGGCTACAGGGCAGCCTTCTCACCCTATCCAATCTCCAGCTTCGCCTACCGAAGAGCTCGCTCTCCATCCCGCTAGCTCGCCTTGAGACGCAGCGCAAGGGCTGACACTCCTCGAGGAGCTGGAGCTGGGCGACACGCAGCTCACGCTCTCCGACCTCAGCATCCTCTCCCCTGCCCTCAAGGATCGCAATGAACAGGCGACCCTGCAGGCGACTTATTGCCGCTGAAGGGCCTGCAGCCGGACGTGCGAACTCTCTCCTACGCCTCCCCGTCATCATCCTCGAGGTGGTGGTCGTGTCACGTGGGACAGCGCAGGCGAGGTCATCAGCATCTCGACTGACATCACCGATGCCGAGGTAAGCTCTGCTGTCGTCGGCTTCATACGCCCTCACCTCCCCGCCTCTTCCCTCCCCCTCATGAGCGTCTCAGCCGCCTGCAGAGCATCCGTCATGCGGGGAAGACGCAGTTCGTCCCTGGGAAGTCCTTCTCAGGAAAGGGCTACATCGCCTCAGCACAAGGACGCTGGGACTATGACCTCACGGAAGCCTTGAAGGCAAGAGCCTGCGCAAAGCTCATACGGGGAAGGCCTCGACCCAAGGCTTCAGATCTCTCCCCTATCATCGGCGATCTGGCACCCGTAGGCTCGGTAGCTACGACTATTGACCTCGATGCTACGAGTAGCACCGGCACCCTTGAGGACTGGCAGGGCACGCTACAGATGGCACTCCCTTCGGTCACCTACCGCGGGCAGACCCTCCGTGGCACTGAGCTCGCCGTCACCCCGTCGGTGCACGCTCGTCTAAGGTGCACCTCGGGTCGATGGACCCAGCAGCCTCTCGCTCCCGACGGGTGGCGACTTTCTTGAGCCCGTGCCCTGCATGCCGTAGAGGCTGACCTCCAGGTGCGCCACCTGCAGACCGACCTCTTCGGGCTCAGATCCCAACAGCCCCCCGTCAGACGCTCTCGCTCACGGGGCGTTTCTAATATGGATGAGCTGAACATCGACCGCGGGCAGGGACGTCTCGCTATCGAGTCATATCTCGCTGACCTCACCACAGCGCACCCTCTCACTGACGAGCTGAACATCCTCTTCTCAGGCAACCCCGGGGAGACGCGTATGATTACCTCCGCTCGCCTACCTCTCGGCGACCCTACGTGGGCACTATGTGCTGGTGCGCTGATCCCCGACCTGCGTCGTCGCGCTCTATCACCTTCCCTCGCCTCGACCTCGCTCAAAGAGGAGGCGCGCGTAGCTGCGAGATCTCAGGTACGGACTTCGACCTCTCTCCAGCTGCACAAGATCCCCGAGGGTGGCAGCAGGCTCTCAAGCCACCTATCGGCCTCGAGGAAGGGTGCAGATGTACGTGCCTCCATATCGGTGCGAGCCATCTCGCTGGGGCTGCAAGCCTCCGTCCCACCCTTCGTCTGCGTGGTGCATGAGCTACGTGGAGCGGCTCTGAGCCTTGAGGACGGAGAATTCAAAGCTCACCGGTGAGGCACGTCTGGCAAGCGGCGCACAGATCCAGGGCTTCGGCATGACTGACAGATCCTCACCGACAGCCTCACATCCAGCTCTGACCTGGGGCGTGAAGTCAGAGTAAGCTCACAATGGCTTTCTCAATATCGGTTGCCTCCCTACGCCAATACACAGCAGAGCGAGAACGGCCGTCCTGCCCTTGGGCTTTGACGTCACGCTCGACCCCTCGACCATCCGTGTACATGCAGCGACACGTGGGCGTCGCACCCGCACACCTCTCCCTACGAGGCAAGGAGCTTCGCGTCGAAGGTCTTGATCTGGCCTCCTCAGAGCGTCGTATCAGCGTGAGCGGAGCACTCAGCCCCAATCCTGAGGAGCACCTCAATATCTGCCTCAAGAAGATCAACCTCCTCTATATCCTCGAGGTCAGCAGGGCGTGAGCTTCAACATGATCTTTCACCGACCTCACGGGCTCAGCTACGGCAAGCCTTCAGGGCGGGAAGATCATCGCTGCGGCAGCTGTCACCTCACAGCACTCCATGTCAAGGGCGTCGATGTCGGCGCGCTGAAGGCATGACCTCACCTTCGACAGCGGTGTCGGAAATATCGCGATTGATGGGGACGTCAATCAGAGCGAAGGCGGGCACAGCGATGTCACGGGCTACATACGCCCAGCTGGTGGTGCAGGTATCGACCTCACGTTCGAGGCGGAGCGTCTGCGTGCGGACTTCATGGGTAAGTCCATGGACACGCTCTTCGACCATGTACAAGGCCGTGCCACGGGTAAGGTACGCCTCTTCGGGGTCTTCGAAGGGGCGTCACCGTGGAGAGGTGAAGCCGACGTCGAAGATGGTAATATCGGTGTGCGCCTCCTCGGCACGAGCTACAGCTTCTCGCACCGCCTGACCTTTACCCCCACCTCGATCATCTTCTCTAAGATCCCGATGCGTGATGATGAGGGGTCACACGGGTATCGTCGATGGGGTGATACGTCACCGCTTCTTCGATAACTTTGATCTTGACCTCACCGCCTCAGAGATGCGTGGAGTGAAGGTCCTACAGACCGCTGCGAAGCAGGCACTGCCTATCTCATGGCACAGCCTACGGTACTGGTACAGCCCTGATGAAGGGGTAAGCTCCCCAAGCTCCTCCTGGATGTGAACCTCCGCAGTGCTCTCAGGCACGGACGTCGTGCCGACTTCAACAGAGACGGACGTACGCAGGACGAGCGTCTCTTCACCTACCGTCCCTACGCCTCTCTCTGCAGGATAGCCTCGCCTTCGCGAGACACCGTCGCACGCCCAGCCGTCGCAGCCGAGACGGAGGTCACGATGCGCATGGCGGCCCTTCACGTACACCTGATGCAGCCTCTCTGCGCCTCGGAAGTAGCCAGAGCATGCAAAACGATATCGTCACGCGCTGCGAAGGGAATCTGACGATCGGGACCCCACTCGGGTTCGCCCGACCCTATGGTAGCCTGACGCTACGCGAAGGGCAGTACACCTTCAACTTCGAGCAGTTCGCCCGTAAGCGCTTCACCCTCAGGAAGGTGGACGCCTTGACCCGTGGCGACCCGCATGGCTATCACATTGACCTCAAGGCCGCTTACGATCTGACGGCGAATATCGCCGACATTGATGCAGGCCTCTCTGCCCTCGCTCAGCGTACCAGCATCCCGTGAGCTGCCTGTTCAGCTCGGTGGAGTCATCACGCGCCCAGACATCAAGCTCGGCGTCGAGGCCCTGGATCGGAGCCGAGATCGAGCGCCGTATCCAGTCGCTCCTCACCTCGGAAGATGAGGCGTAACCGCCAGTTCCTCTACCTGATGACCCTCGGGAAGTACACCACCGACACGAAGCAGGGCACGACTACTGTCTCCAACAACCTCACCTCCTTCGCGACGACGACACTCTCCGACCAGCTCTCTCGACTGCTCGGCAACCTCGAACGATATCCGATCGGGCGCAAACATCCGCACAGCCAATAGCGCGCCTCGACAACACCGACATTGAGCTACTCTTCTCCGGGTAGCTGGCTGGATGACCGCCTCCTCATCAACGGGGAACGTCGGCTACCACGACAACCCCTTCCTCTCTGGGAAGTACATCGAGCGAATTTGACCTCGAGTACAAAGCTCACGCTGCTGGGCACACTCCGCCTCAAGGGCTACAGCCACTACAACAGTATGTACCAGTGCGTGCGTCGGTCGCTGACGACGCAGAGACCTTGACTTCATGTTCCAGCGCTCGCTTTGACTCGCAGGAGCTCTTCTCACGCAGGAAGAAGAAGCCCAGCCTGACAGCACGGCACGCCTCAAGAGGCCGATAGTCTCCGCATAGGACGACCTCCACTCTACTCCCCAGCACACGCGTGGGAGCAGAGATGTATGCGCCCCTTTCCCCTTGGCAATCGCAGAGAAAAAGGCAAGGTACATTTTGTGAGACAAGAGAAACCTCAACCAAATCGTAAATATCCAATAGTTATAGGCTTCCTCACAAGACAAGCTGACGATCGTAGGTGCCGCTGGCATGATCGGCTCGAACATGCGCCCAGACTGCACTGCCATGATGTCTCTCACCCCAACATCTGTCTCTATGACCCTTCCCACTGGCCTCGAAGGTAGCGAAGATCCGCCACTGTGGCTTCGAAGGGCTCAACCTGACCTTCACCTCTGATATCAGAGAGCACTCACGCGCTAAGTACATCGTATCCTCGGGTGGTGCTCCCCGCAAGGACGGGCATGACTCGCGAAGACCTCCTCAAGGTAACGCGCGAGATCGCCGCTCAGCTCGGTAAGGACATCAAGGCTACTGCCCCGATGTTCGTCACGTCGTCATCATCTTCACCCTGCTGACATCACGGGTCTCGTGACCTGATCCACTCGGTCTCCGTCCGAGCAGGTCACCACGCTCGCAGCTCTTGACTCTACGCGTCTGCAGAGCGAGCCTGCTAGCCTTCGGTGTAGCTCAGAGCCGAAGTCGTCGGTGCACGCACCTACGGCGGCTCACGGCGAAGCTATGGCTGTCTTCTCAGCGGTGCTACTGTCGCTGGCGAACCTCTCTCCTCGCTCATCGGTAGCGCTAAGCTCTCCGCTGAGACGTGGGAAGACATCAGCAGCGCGTCACCAAGGTGGTGCCAACATCATCAAGCTCCGTGGTCGCTCATCCTTCCAGAGCCCTGCATACGTCTCTATCGGATGATCCGTGCAGCTATGGGTGGTGCTCCCCTTCCGCTGGCCTGCTGGCTACGCTGTCGTGAACATCCCTGGTCTCGACCACGTCGTCATGGGTATGGAGACCGTCATCGATAGGGATGGTGACACTACAGCCACGAGATCAAGGGTAGCGAAGAGGAAAAGGCTGCTCTCAAGAAGAGCCATGAGCACCTCGTGAAGATGCGCGACGAAGTCATCTCTGGGTGTCATCCCCGCAGTAGCTGACTGGAAGACCGTCAACCTAACCTCTAAGTCGAAGCGCGCACGCCGCACACTCCGACTAACGGAATCTAAAGCGCAAGGCGACTACTACAGCTTCTCTCACGAAGCATGTAGTAGTCGCCTTCTCTTACACCACCGTGAAGCACCGCTACACAGCCTTATTTCTCCCTTGCCTTTCTCCTCCTCACGCTATCTATTTCCTCGCCCCCAGCTATGGGCGCAGAGGAAGGTGCTGCGTGATGAGCTACAACGTGAGAACTGCTTCGATACCGAGATGATCCCTACCACGACGATGACAGCTTCCTCCCACGGGAGAGCACCGCTGGACGCACGCACGCTACCAGACGAAGATCCAGCATATCGCCGAGGTCATCCAGTGCCGTCGGGGAAGCTTCTGACCTCATCGCTCTCATGGAGGTGAGAATGCCACCGTACTCAGCGACCTCCTCCACCGCACCGCCCTCGGGGAGAAGATGGCTACCGCCATATCATCACGCACGAGAGGGATAAGCGTGGCATCAATGTAGCGCTCCTCCATCGCCCTGAGAGCCTCGCACATCGCCTCCGCAGGAGATCCTATTCACTCCCTTTGATTCGCTACGTCGAACGCGCCCTAGCTTCGTGTCACGGGTGAGGTCCCTCGGGCGACACACACGTCTTCGTCTGTCACCTCCCTTTCGCGCCGTGGCGGAGCACAGGCTTCGGCTCGCTACCGCAGCTACTGCTGCACGCGCCTTCGTGAGCAGGTCGATAGCCTGATGGCACAAGGCGGAGAAAGGACGCACTGCCTGCCTCGGCGACTTCAACAGCGATCGAAGCAGCCCCACCAGCGAAGCCCCTGCGTGATCGTCCCCTATACAGCTGATATGGCTGTGCAAGACTCACCCACCCGAGAGCCTTCTCGCCCTCCTTCATCGGGAGACGAAGCAAAGAGCCACCAGGGAGCTACTGCTATCAGGGCGTATGGTCTCAGCAGCTGAGCTTTTCCACCTCACCGCCTCGCTCCTCCAGCAGCGGGACGCCTTCACTAGTGGCGGGTAGCGCTCGAGACCGTCTGCCAGCCGTTCTTCACGACGCAGCTCAGCGCGCGCGCACCTGTACCTGTGGCGCACTCACGGGGCTACTTCTATCGGGGTGGGTATAGCGATCACTTCCCCATCCGCCTACTCCTCGGGAGTACGAGTAGCAGAGGGAAGGCGAGGGGAATAAGCAAAACAGCATTGCTTCGAGGTGAAGCAATGCCGTTTTTCTATTTGCTGAGCCGAAAGCCGGACTCGAACCGGCGACTATCTGGCTCAGTACGAATGGTGCTCTACCAACTGAGCTGATTTCGGCGCACTATCCTGAGGACGTCCCTCAAATGCGTTGCAAAGGTAGGGAATGCTTTAGATCTTCCAAAAAGTGTCGTCCAAGAAACGAGTCCAGCTCTTTCACCTCACCATCCAGTAGGGGGCTCGATCTTGATAAGATCCTCATCCAGGAAGAGGAGGTCCTCGATGACGGAGAAGTCAGGGCGGATAAGCGCTCGATGGAGAAGGGACGTGCGAAGCAGGGACGATCCCAGAAGCCTCTTTGCTCTAGGCGTGTCACCAGCTCGGAGCGTCTCTGATAGCGACCTCTGAGGGCTCGCTCTCTGTACCTGTCTCGCCCAGGCGAAGACGGAGACGTGGCTGATCTCCTTTATCCTCGTCATCATAGAGATGTAGCGTGCCCGTAGCACAATCGGCTAAGAGGAAGAGATCGGTGAGTGGGCGACTGATGATCGGCGACTCTTCGCTGACCAAGGAGAGGAAGTGCTTTCCAGGAGCTGCTAGCTCCGCTCGTTGCTGCGACATAATGCTTCGTGTCTCGATTAGGGAGGGTCGCACCGCAGAGCCCCCTCAGTAGTCACTAGCTGCAAGCAGGAATCTCCATTTCCCCACATGATACGCCCGTGTGCGCTGTGCTTTTTCTCTCCAGCCTCTCACAAGGATGCGCTATGAAGCTACGCCCTGAGCGCACTAACTACCGCCTTTATCAGAGCTCCATAACAAGAGATAGCCACACAAATAGAGGATCTTCCCACCCTCACAAGGATAGAACTACTGTCACTCTATAGCCATAGGGCGAACCTATATTGGTCACTGGGGTGAACCACTATTGGTCCACACACGAAACCAATAGTGGTCGAAGCGCGGACCAATAGTGGTTTTTCCGCATCTACGCACGTAGTCTTAAAGACCAGGCATCGTAAATCCAAATATCCACGTACGTAGATATTAGAGCCACGTACGTAGCCCAAACTTATCTGCCACTCGTCCACAACTTTTATCCTACGGACCAACAAACTAATAGAGGTCACTTCACATAGCTATAATAGGAAGCAATCCAAAGCTATATTGCTTTTCTTCGCCATCCTATATCGAGGGAAATTTCTATAGCTTTGCACCATGAACAAGATCACAACAGCCTCCTGGGCTACTCCTCATGATACTCGGCAGCTCCTGCCACTCCACCCAAGCGGTCAGCGAAAGCGACTACGACCTCATCGCTATCCTCAGCTTCGAGTCCAACGGTCGACTCAACAGCACAACCGAAAGTATCTTATCAAGAATCTCGATGGCGCCCTTCCGACACGCTGGATATGAATGCCGTAGTAACTTCTTCAATGACGGCCCAAAGCTCAGTGGAAAGATTGTATTCTTCTTCTCTGAGCAGGGTTGCTACCACTCTTCTGCAAGAAGCCCGAGGAGGGAAGCCCTTACAGATCCTCATCGGTGATGAATGGAAGACGATCAGAGCCTACCTCACAGATCAAGGTAGATAGTACCCGCCACTTCTTCACAAAAGAATTAGTCTTCTTCCCAATTGTAGACTACGGGCAGGAGCTACCCTATAGCCTTCTATCCTACCCCAAGGAAGACCCAGCCAAGCGCATCACCCTGAAGCAAGACAAGCTCAACGATGCAAAGGTGTTCTTCATCACGCGATATCCAGGGTGAGTGGATGAAGCTCCAGCTGTCGTCGACCTCTCAACCAACGACCTCTTTCTGGAGCCAGATAGCGCATCTTACGATTGTCAATATGAAGACTGGGACCAGCTCAGCAAGGTGAGCAAGGACAATCCTACTCACTGGATCCGCTGGCGTGATGGGAGCAAGGTCCTGATCCCACAAGACTACCTGGAGTACAGAGACGTCGAATGCTAAGCATAGAGCATATCCCCTTTAGTCCGCAAGTCTTCCCCATCCCGCAGCTGAGGAGGCGGGAAGACTTGCTTTATGGGATAGGAGGCATCAGTATGAGAAGCGTTTTTGCTTAGATTTGCGCTATGAACAAGATCAGACAGTCCTCCTCAGGGCTACTACTCATACCTTATACTACTCATATTGCCCTCCGCCAGCTGCCGCTCCCCCCAAGTAATCAGCGAAGATGACTATACCTTCATAGCCATAGTGTATTCAGAGATCATCGGAGATGAGGATCCAAAGCACCTCATAAGGAATCTCGATGGTACGCCTTTCGACACGCTTTGATATGAAGGCTGAGTACAACTTGACTCCCTATGGTAACCCAAGGCTCAGCGGGAAGATCGTCCTATTTGACCCTACGGAGATATGCTACCACTTCTTCTGCAAGAAGCCTGAAGAGGGCAAGCCCTTACACATCCTCATCGGTGGAGAGGGAAGCTCATCCGAGTATAGAGCAGGGTTTGGGTCCATAGCACGCAAGACTTCTTCACGAGTGAAATACTCTCCTCCTCCAGCTGCATATGGAGAAGAGCTGCCCAGCCTTCTACCCCACTCCCAGGAAGACCTGACCAGCACATCACACTCAGCCAAAGATGAAGCACATAATCAGAAGGACTTTTCATCCGTGACATCAAGGTGAATGGATGAAGGCTAGAGCTCTGGAACCCTGACTTGCTTATTGATGATGATGAGCTTTATAAACAGGTAACCAGCCCACGTACTGGGTCCGCTGGCGTAACCAGGACAGATTCTCTCTCTCACCCTCTACTCTACTCATCTGACTCATTGGACTGAGCTCGTACCACATAAGGCTCCACATATCCATATGAGCAAGATCACGACAGTCCTCCTTGGGCTCCTCATCCTTTTTCTGTACCTCCTGCCGCCTCCTCAAGCCAGCAAAGACATGGGGTATGACTTCGTCCTACGCTCTTCAATGGCGAAATAGGAGCCGACAGTAGTGCTACTCATCAAGAATCTTGATGGGACGATGTACACAGCAACGTAGCCCTTGTAGACGGCGGCCCCAGCGTAGACTCTGCCCTCGGTGAAAATATTTATCTACTACTGGGCGAATGGGTCCTACGGGTTCTTCTGCAAGAAGCCTCAAAAGGGGAAGCCTCTCCAGATCCTTGTCGGTGACGAGTGGAAGCTCCTAAACCATACCCAGTCCGTCCGTGTCGATAGCACCGTCAAGTTCTTCCAGCGCTATATGTATAGCCCTCCAAGATAGAGAAAGGGCCAGGAGTCGCGTCTGGTCAACGTCTACCTCGTCCCACGAGAAGACCCATCACAGCAGTTTGAGATACGACAAGATAGCTCTGAGATCAAGCACTTCTTCATACGCGAGATCCGTGCTGAATGGATGAGCCCAGCTATGTATCGACTACAGCTCCTACTTTACCCACTATGTCGGCGAGATCGGGTTAGAGAGTTGGGAAGAAATATCCCAGCGCAGCTCGACCTATCCGACCTACTGGATCCGATGAAGGCAGGGGACGAAGCTACTCACGCCACTCTCGGACTTCACGACAAGTACGCCTATTGTGGATAGCTCAATCCCGCATGAAGCCCCTTGCGGTACTAAGCAGGCTACCTCGTCGCGCTATCGATAGGCGGCGATAGGAAGGAGCGACAAGTGAACCATGGGTTTTCCTTAGCTTTGCAGCATGAATAAGATTACGACAGCCCTGCTTGGGCTCTACACTCCTGTGTGTATCCTGCCGCTCTACGAGCACAAGAGCAGAAAAGCAATGACAGTGGCTAGGACTTCATCGCCTCACTCTTTCATCTCGGAAACCGATACCACCAGCATATTCTACGTCCTCAAAAATCCTGATGGCACGGTCTGTACGCAATATCGGCTACTCACGAAGAGGCTTCTGAAAGAGGGCTTCAGCGACTCCGCCGCTCTCGAAAAGATCTTCATCTACTTCTGATATCGGATCATGGCTTCTTCTGCAAGAAGCCTGGGGAGGGAAGCCTGATCGAGGCACTGAGGCAATGAATGGAAGATCCTTGAGCGCGCTCCCAGCATCTCATTGATAGTCGCTCGAAGTACCTGCAGGACTATATGTTCTCCTTGGGTCTATAAAGCAGGCCTTTGACATCGACTTCATCCCAGCCCGAAGGCCGACCCAGCAAAGAAGATCACCCTCATGCAAGACAGCTCGGCATGAAGGACTTCTCGTGCGTGAGATCCAAGCAGTGGATGAAGATCCAAGAGGATGCATCGACTACGGCCCACTCTATGCCGAAGATGCTATCGTCGATGAGAGGGCTGGAGAAGATCTCCAAGCTTCAGCGAAAAGAATCCCATCTACTGGATTCGCTGGAGAAAGGGAGACAAGATCCTCACACCCAGACGGAGTTCTACGCTAAGTACGGCGCAGCATATAGCTAACACATCAAGCACAAAAGCCAAAGGCTTCCCATCACACGAGGCGTAGCCTCTCCTTATTTAGTCTTCTCCTCTACGAGATGATAGTGTGGTAGAGCTTTCTTCCTTAGATTTGCAGCATGAATAAGATTATGACGGCCCTGCTTTGCCCTTACACTCCTGTGTGTATCCTGCTCGCCTACGGAAGCAAGAGCAAAGCAATGACAGTGGCTATGACTTCATCGCCTCTCTTTCACCCTCGGAAACCGATACCACCAGCAAATTCATACACCCTCAAAAATCCTGACAATGGCACGGTCTGACGCAATATCGGCCACTCCGACGAGGAGGGGCTTCGGCGACTCGCTGCTCGAAAAAGATCTGCACTACTTTCCCCGATAGCGAGATCTATGCGCTTCTTCTGCAAGAGCCCGAGGAAGGAAGCGATCGGACGAGGTGCGAGTAGGCAATGAGTGGAAGATCGCCAGAGCGCGCCCCCAGTATCTGCAATACGTTGATAGCACGTCGGCACCACGACCACGATATATATGTTCTCTCCGGGTTCAAGAAGTCTACAAACGAGCCTTGACATCGAAACCTATCCTGCAGCCTGACGCCGGATCCCACCGAAGATCACCTCAAAGCAGAGACATGGCTACAGTGTGAAGGACTCTCTTCGTGCGTGAGATCCAAGGCAGTGGATGAAGCTCAAGAGTGCATCGACCACGGCCCACTCTATGCCGGAAGACGCCATCGTCGATGAAAGAGGGCTGGGAGAGATCGTCCAAGCTCAGCGAAAAGAATCCAATCTCACTGGACTCGCTGGAGAAAGGAGACAGAGTCCTCACTCCCAGACGGGTTCTCACTTCAGCATGCCGGCTGCCAAGCGTGGCAGGACAAAAGCAGCTCACCTCACACTGAATCATCGAGGAAGCGCTTCCCACCAACGACGATGCGCAAGCCTTCCTCATTTAGCTCCCTTCTTCTCAACATCATCCCCTATGAGCATGAGGTGAGCTCTCAGATTTGCCGCATGAATAAGATGAGACAACTGCCCTACTCCGCTCTTCGCACTCCTCGGTATCTCTGGCTGCGGGCAAAGCAGACAATGATTAGTCAACAGACGATGAATGAGGATGACGGCTACACATTCGTCGCTACACGCTGCTTCTGCTCTGCACGGATAGCCCACAGTAGTCTCCCGCACACTACTAACACTCTCAAGAATCCTGACGGCACCCTCTGCCTGGATGATCCCAACGAGAAACGACCTCGCGCGATCCCTACTCGATGGTAAGACTGCATCTTTCGTCTCACTCATTGGAATGGGCTAAGCTACGCCTTCTTCTGCAAGAGACCAGAGGCGGGTGCAAGCCTCATCCGAAGTACGCGTCGGAGATGAATGGAAAGACCCCTCGGGTAGTGCGCTATATCCAGATCAGTAGCGCAGGAAGTTCACTCCAGCAATAATATGCGCACAGCTGCCCGAGGAGAGAGGAAGGCCAACGTCTCCCCTCTGGACTTCCTGATTTGCCTGAAGAAGGCTGACCTTGTAAAAGAAGATCACCCCTCATACAAGACAGCTTTCGGGAAAGATTCTTCATCCGCGATGTCCAGGCGCGAAATGGATGAAGAGATACAGGGTATAGAACTCACAATGCACTCTGACAGCGAAGAGGTCATCGAAAGAGGTGACGAGTGTTAGTCTGACAGCCTCCAGCTAATCCCATCTACTGGGTTTTCGCTGGAGAGAGGGTCGTAGGATACTTATTCATCCTAGTGAGTTCGTCTCACAAATACGGTGTATAGCCGGAAAGAAATAATCTTGCTTTACACTGTTCCTACTATATATTAATCTCTAATCGAACAAGGATTATGTCTAAGTGCTCAAATGGAAACTTCTTCCTCGGTGCGCTCATCGGCGCATGGCCACGCGCATGCCGCACTTCACTCTGACCGTCGACTAAAGCGCGCCAGACTCTCGGATAACTCGCTCCAGCAGCGTAGAGCGCGCTCACGTACAGCGTCGTCGAAGGTACTGCGAGGCGAAGGACCGCTATAATCGCTACCGCAACAAAGCTCACCGAAGAGACTAACGATCTGCTCGACGTGAGATTGGAAGACAACGATTAGTCTTCGCACAGCGAAGTCAGTCCTAGACTGGAGGGCGAATACATCGAGAGCAGCGCTCTCACAGGGAGGTCTGTAGCTCCGTGTATTCGCCCCTCGCCTTTCTTCTCCCCCCATATATTCCAAGTATATACACGCATATGAAGTCCAAGCAAAGGAATTTCAT